>LULN01000004.1_pt1 | contig 72458 bp, 78 predicted proteins | sample 728131 | NCBI WGS metagenome assembly LULN01 (sample SAMN03860288, study PRJNA289734) | marine metagenome | biome: seawater column; feature: ocean; material: water; isolation source: Red Sea water column Station 149 - depth 100m | place: Saudi Arabia: Red Sea | collected 2011-10-15 | depth 100 m
GATGTATTAAGACAAATTAGAAAACTTAAAACTAATGCCTATCAATCTAGTTATTATTTTCCAAGGGGTTAAATATGGATAAATGGGAATATTCAGAATCAATTGAATCAGATAGTATTGTTTCTATCCAATCAAAATATGGGCATTTTATTGATGGTAAATTCTCAACACCAAATTCTAAAAAATATCTCAAAACTGTATCCCCATCTACTGAAGAAGTATTAGCTTCTATATCAATTGGAAATAAGAATGATGTAGATTCAGCAGTTAATTCGGCAAAAGAAGGATTGAAGATTTGGTCAAAAACTGCACCTAGTGAAAGGGCTAAATATCTATATAAATTAGCAAGATTAATACAAGAGAGATCAAGAGAATTCGCTGTACTTGAAAGCATGGATGGCGGAAAGCCCATTAAGGAATCAAGAGATTTTGACTTACCTCAAGTTGCAGCCAATTTTTTCTATTTTGCTGGCTGGGCTGACAAATTAGATATTTCATGGGGTACCAAAGAAATGAAACCCTATGGCGTTGTCGGACAGATTATCCCGTGGAATTTTCCTTTGCTCATGCTTGCTTGGAAGGTAGCACCAGCTCTAGCTACTGGAAACACGGTTGTATTAAAACCAGCTGAGACAACACCTTTAACAGCTTTATTATTTGCAGAGCTTTGTGAAGAAGTAGGGCTTCCCAAAGGAGTCTTTAACTTAGTTACCGGAGATGGAACTACAGGTTCTGAATTAGTGAACCACGAGGGTATTTCAAAAATTGCATTTACAGGATCAACATCTGTTGGAAAATATATTCAGAATGCAGTTGGGGAAAGGGATATTGGATTAACTCTTGAATTAGGTGGTAAAGCAGCAAATATTGTTTACAACGATGCTGCTTTAGATCAGGCAGTAGAAGGTGTTGTAAATGGTATATTCTTTAATCAAGGACATGTATGTTGTGCTGGAAGCAGACTGTTGCTCCAAGAAGATATTCATGATGAGTTTATTAATAAATTAGAAAAAAGAATGCAAACATTAAGAGTTGGCAATCCTTTAGATAAAAATACCGATATAGGTGCAATTAACTCTAAAGAACAACTTGAAAAGATTACTTCATTAGTGAACGAAGGTGTAAACGATGGAGGAGAGTTATTTCAAATTGAATGCGATCTTCCTTCATCTGGATATTGGTTCAGACCTAGCTTGTTTACAAATGTTCAGCCTTCATACAATATTGCAAGAGAAGAAATTTTTGGTCCTGTATTAACTACATTGACTTTTAGAACTCCTGAAGAAGCAGTAGAGATTGCAAATAATACAGAGTATGGTTTATCAGCTGGTGTCTGGACAGAGAAAGGATCTAAAATTCTTTGGACGGCAGATCGTTTAGATGCTGGTGTTATTTGGGCTAATACATTTAATAAATTTGACCCATCTTCTCCTTTTGGTGGCTATAAAGAATCAGGTTTTGGAAGAGAGGGAGGTAGGCATGGTCTACTTTCATATTTGAAGGTCCAGTCATGACAGAAATAAAAAAAACTTATAAGAATTATGTAGACGGCAAATATGTAAGATCTGAATCAGGTAAAACTTACACGATTGAACTAAAGAGTGATAGCTATGAATTACCTCTTACTTCTAAAAAAGACCTTCGTGATGCTGTTACATCCTCTAAAAAAGGTTTTGATAGTTGGAATGGGCTTAGTCAGTACAACAAAACACAAATAATTTACAGACTATCAGAAATGCTAGAAGGCAATAGGGATAGTTACGTTGAGTTGCTTCTAGAGCATGGCTTAACAAAATCAGCTGCTAATAAAGATATTGATAACGCTATCAATACAATTGTCTGGTATGCAGGTCTTGCTGATAAATGGGAACAGCTTACTGGAAATTTAAACCCTGTTGATGGTGAGTTTTTTAATATTTCACATCAAGAACCTTTGGGTATTGTCTTCATCTTGAACTCGGACGAAGTCTCAATGGATGCTTTAGTTCGTTCATTTCTTCCATCTTTATCAGTCGGTTGTTCTGTTGTGAATTTATCTGAAAAAAATGCTGTTCTTTCCTTAAAACTTGCAGAGGATGTTAATAATTCAGATTTACCTTCAGGCTCATTGAATCTACTTTCAGGCGACTTTTCTAAACTTATTGATGATATAAGTAGACATGTAGAAATTAATGGATTCGCATCTTACAAGAAGTTAGATAAAGAAAGTTTAAAAACAGTAAATGAAAATGCATCCACCTCAGTAAAAAGGATATTTCACCTACCTAGTGAAGATGGTTTAAGTTCAATATTGCCTTTTATAGAAACAAAAACTGTTTGGCACCCAAAGGGTAGATAAATCTGTCATACCCCTTATTTAAAATAATATTTGTAACTCATTAACCCTGTATAAGCTGTCTTGATTATTTCAAGACAGCTTATTTTTTATCTTTACTAATATTATTTAATTATGAAAGACCGTACATGGGGTGATATACCTGTTCCAAATATTTATAAAGAATTAAAAGGTGAATTTGTAGAATTTATAGAGGAAGAAGAAAAACTTATATGTCGTTTTCCTGTTCAGGATAAATACTTCAACCCAATGGACACAACTCTTGGTGGCATTATTGATTCATGGATGGACGTAGTAATGGGTCCGCTAAGTTTTCTTCTTGGAGAATTAGTTGTTACAAAAGAATTTAAAGCTAAATACATTAGGCCTGTAAACCCATCTTCAAAATATGTTAAGTCTGTAGCTTGGAGAGATTCAGTTAATGAGAAGGGCACTATATTTAAAGCAGAGCTTTATTTAGATAATGGAGATTTGGCTGCAGTTTCTGAAGCAGTATTCGTACAACCAAAAAACTATGAGTCTTTATTTGAAAACATGTAGGCAGAAAAAATAATTGTAACAATCCCAACTATTTGTATAAAAGTTGTTTCTTCATTTAAAAATATGTACCCAAAAAATATAGAAAAAATTGGTACAAGGTAGATAGTTATAGAGCCTATGATTGATCCAACATCTCCAATAAGTTTATAAAAAGAGAGAAAAGCTATTCCACTACTACCTATACCAAGTAAAAGCATTGGAAATAATGATTCACCTATTGTTGGAATTACAAATTCAGTATTGAAAATAAATAAAATGAAAGAAAAAAGAGATGCATATCTTAATGCAATTTTTAAAACATTTAGGGCACCCAATTTTTCAATTAGTGGTTGAATAATATTTGCAGCAAAGCCATAACTTATGGAAGCTATAAGTGCTAAAAATGTACCAATTTCAAGATCTAAATTTAGCTTATTAAATCCAAATGTTAGAAGATATATTCCTATGAAACCCAATCCAAGATAAAATTTTTGTGCATTTTTAATTTTTTGAGAAAAGAAAAATACACCAATGATGCTAATGAAAACTGGAGTCGTTCCATTTATTAATCCAGCAAGGCTTGATGATATCGTTTCTTCAGATGCAGCAAAAAGATAAAAAGGTAATGACATCCATAGAAAACCTACAAAGGATATATTTAGATGATCTTTTTTACTTAACTTATCAATTTTTGTCACAAATAAATTCATAAAAAGCATACCTATAAATATTCTGTAAAAGGATATGTGAAATGGATTCAATTCAACCAAAGCTAATTTCATAAGCAAAAAAGAGGAACCCCAAAGTGAAGAAGTGAGCAATATTTGAAGATAGTTTCTTAATGACAATTTATTTTCTCCTAGTTAAAAAATACATGAGTCACCATCCAACAGGGTAGAAGGATTTAGTGTTAGTGGTTCAAACTGACACAAAGGCGACTCTTTTCTACTCTATATAGGTTTAATATTTATACATCTAGGTCGGTAATTATTACAGTATTTTCTCTCATTTTTAACAATTTATTGACTGGTAGATCAGAGCCATTTAAAGCCTTACTTAAAATGTCTTTCTTATTCTCTCCAGTTACAAGTAAATAAAGATTTGAAATATTACTTAATAATTTGAAAGTTGATGTAATTCTCCATTTTGAAATAATGTTTACTTCATTTGCAATAAATAAATTATCAGTTTCTTCGAGACCAGCTGTGTTGGGGAATAGGGAAGCAATATGCCCATCATCTCCTAAACCAATGACTCCTGAATCAAATGTAGTAATATTTTCTTTTAAGCTTTGAGAATAAAGCTCTGCATCTTCGTGTGGGTTATCTCCAGAGTATTTAATGGCTAATATTTTTGAATTTGTTTGGCTAAAATTTGAGTTAATCATTTTTTGATTAGAATTTTCATCTGTTAATGGTACCCATCTATCATCAATGGTCCATAGAGTTATATTTGAGAAATCACTTATATCATTTAGCATCATTGAGTATGCAAGTTTTGGAGTACTCCCACCAGATAATCCAATTGAAAAATCATTACTTTTAGATTCCATAATATTTGTTGCTATTAAATTTGATAGACAAGAAGAGGCCTCTTCATGGTTATTTGCTTTATAAATTTCTATTGCTTCTGACATAAAAAATATTGTTACACTTAAATCTTTGAGTAGTATCAATGATAGTGGAAAAACATATAGTAATAGAAGGTAATCATCAATTAAAGGGTGAGTTAGAAGTTAAAGGTGCAAAAAATGCTGTCTTGAAACAGATGGTTTTACCTATACTTGCTGAAGGAGATTATACCCTTTCAAATGTTCCAAACATCGCTGATGTTTTATATATGCAAGAGGTTCTTGATGTTTTAGGTATAAAAACAGAATTAACTGATAATAAACTACATATTCATTCTCCTAAAGATATAGGTATAGAGGCACCTTATGAATTAGTTCAGAAAATGCGTGCATCAATTATTATCTTAGGTCCATTGCTTGCACGAAAAGGAGAAGCAAAGATTGCTTTTCCAGGTGGTGACGAATTAGGACCAAGACCAGTCCAAATGCATTTAGATGCATTAGAGAAAATGGGTGCTTACTTTACACTAGATCACGGTGTTTTAACTGGTAAATCAGATGGTTTGAAAGGTGTAGAGATAAATTTACCTTATGCATCTGTTGGAGCAACAGAGAACACCTTACTTGCAGCTGTATTAGCAGAAGGAAAAACAGTAATAGAAAATGCTGCTAGAGAACCTGAAATAGTTGATTTGGTCGAAATGCTGAAAAAAATGGGAGCAGAAATAACAGGTGCCGGCACTAGTGAAATAATTATAGAAGGAGTAAAAAAATTAAAGCCAACAAATCATGAGGTTGTTGGAGATAGAATTGCAGCTGGAACTTTTTTATCAGCTTTTCTTGCTACTCATGGATCAGGAGTTGTACGAGGAATAAATCCGGAAAACTTACCTATGGAAATAAAGAAATTAAAAGAAATTGGTGCAAAAATCAAAGCGGAGGATAATTCAATTGAAATATCATATGATGGTAATTTGAATGCAGTAGAGATTTCTACACTTCCATTTCCAGGTATTGCAACAGATCTTCAACCTGTATTTGGTTCACTTTTGTTAAAAGCATCTGGTACTTCAATAATTACTGAAAATGTCTACGATCAAAGGTTTCAGTGGATACCAGAAGTCCAAAGAATGGGCGCTAATGTCCAAACCGGATGGCAGCATGCAATGATTAAAGGAGTGAATAATTTATCTGGTGCCCCTGTAAATTCTACAGATATTAGAACAGGAGCAAGCTTAGTAATTGCAGCTCTACAAGCTGATGGTTCCTCGAAAATTACAGGGATAGAACACATAAATAGAGGTTATGAAGATATTGTTGCCTCATTAAATTCACTTGGCTCGAAAATTGAATATAATTAATTTATATGAGTAACGACAAAAGCATAGAATTCCCAACCATTAAAAATAGAGATGAAAATGGGGATGTTGACATGGAAGTTTTAAATGAAACTATTGAGTATATTCGACCAGCTGTACAGGCTGATGGGGGAGACATCAAACTTGCTTCAGTTAATGATGGTGTCGTAAATATTGAAATGCTCGGAGCTTGTCAAGGATGCCCACTTTCAATAGCTACTTTAAAAAGTGGCATAGAAAGAATTTTGTTGGATAAAGTACCAGGTGTTGTAGAGGTTATTGCTACTTAATTAGTAGCTGTTTTATCAGAAAAACTCGTATATAAAGATAGTCCAAAAAGTAAATCATTTTGTACTAATGGCTCTAAAACATATTGAATTCCGTTTTTAGTAACACTTCCAGCAAGCTGTTTAGGGTCACTTACCTCGTCGTAAAGTCCTAGATTAGTTAGGATAGATTCTCTACCATCCTTATCCAGAGTATCGTCAGATAGAGTAATTATAAGAAGAAAGAATAGTTTAGTCTGCTGGGCGTTAGCTTCTTCTTTTGTTGAAGGTGCAAAAAATTCTATTCTTGAAACAACGTTCTCGGTAATAAACATATTTATGACAAAAACATTATTGATGTTGGATTCATCTCCTGAATCTCCAAAACTATAATATAAAGCTTCTTTTGTCTCGGACGTCCATTTAACATTATCTGGATTCATAGAAAAATAACGAATTGTATCCTCATCTTCAGAGATTGTACTTACAAGTTGATTCCAATTAGAAACAAACTCCTCAGATGATTTACCTAGACCTTGATAATTAAAACTAATAGCTACATCTTCAGAAGTTCCAATCTCCTGATCTATTGATTCATCAACAGTTTGGCTGCATTGAATTAAAACTAAAAATGATAAAGCTAAAAATATAATCTTTTTCATTTAAAATATCTCTTTCAGATTTTTAAGATTTTTTCTCCATATTAATTTTAGAACAGGCGCTCCGAAAAACTCACCAATGAATCCTCCTAAATAGATTGGAAATTTAAGAGTTTCTTCCCAGTTAAATTTTGTATTATTGTCATCAATTTCTTCAAGTATGAATTTACCTTTTCCTGTAACAATACCAACATGATCTACTGCTATTGTTTCTTCTTCTACCCATTCAGTTACTGTCATATAGTCATAAAGTTTTATTGGTCCAACTACTGTAAGAACTTTCATTTTTGCACCAATTCCAGAGTTATTTTCAGATAAAAAATCTATTTTTTCTGCATCATTCATCCAATTTGTATGGTTCTCAAGTCTAGAAACCTCATTCCATACTGTTTTTAATGGCGCATTTATTATTGTTGAAACTTTTATTGTTTTACTCATTGCTTGTTAAACAATCTTACTTCATAAGTAGAATAAATAAATATGAAAAAATCTGAATATCTTTATCTAGACCATGCTGCAACTACTCCTATGCGAGAAGTTGCAATCAAAGCATTTATTGATGCTGAACACGAAGGGTTTGCAAATTCTTCTGGGGGACACAACTTATCTAGAAAAGCAAAAAATATATTAGAAGAATCAAGAGAAACAATTTCATCTATTTTTGAGGTTGCTCCTAATGAGATAATATTTACTAGTGGAGGAACAGAAGCAGATAACTGGAGTATCAAGTCATTATTTAATAAAGAGACAGAGTCTAATGCTAATTTGGTTACTTCAAGTATTGAACACGAAGCAGTCCTTGCTTCAGCTGAGTGGATTAAAGATAATGATTTTACAGTAACATTTGCAGAATGTTTAGAAACTGGAGAATTAGATAAAAATAACTTTCTTAATGCCATAAATAAGAACACAATTGTAGCTTCTGCGATGTGGGCTAATAATGAAACTGGGATAATTCAACCCATTAAAGAGCTAACAAAGGAGGTAAAGAAAATAAATTCAGATACTTTATTCCATTCAGATGTTGTCCAGGCTGTCGTTTCAGCTAAACAAAATTTTCATAGTGAAGGAATACAGAGTGCAGCAATATCAGCCCATAAAGTTGGCGGCCCAAAAGGAGTTGGGGCAATGTTTCTAAGTAATGAATTTAAATTACCAAGTATGCTCCATGGTGGTAAGCAAGAACTTGAGAGAAGAGCAGGAACAGTAAATGTTGCAGGAGTAGCATCTTTCGCTGCTGCTCTCCAAGAACAACAGAATAATTTTGATGACGAAATTGCCATAATGATGAATGAGAAATCAGAGTTTGAAGAAATTGTAAAAAACAATTTTAAAGTAAAAATTATTGGGGAAAATGAAAAACGTTTGGCTCATATTAGTAATATTCAATTTGAAAAAGTAAATTCAGAAGTATTAATGGTAGATTTAGATTTAAATGGATTGGGTGTTTCAAGAGGATCTGCTTGCGCTAGTGGTGCTCAAAGACCATCACATGTCCTTGAAGCAATGGGAATTAAAAAAGAATATATTAATAACCACTTGAGATTTAGTTTTGGATGGTCAACCGGACTTGGTGAAGGAAAAAAAGCAGCTCAGATTCTATTAAATTCTTTGGAGAAAATTTCATGAGAATTTTAGTTGCTATGAGTGGAGGTGTTGACTCGTCTGTAGTTGCTGGATTATTAAAATCACAAGGCCATGAAGTTATAGGCGTAACAATGAAACTTTGGGAGGGCCCTAATGGTGAAATGCCCGAAACTGGTTGCTGTACAGCTTCAGATAGCGAAGATGCAAGGAAAGTCGCAGCAAAATTAGATATTCCATATTATGTAATGGATTATACAGAATCATTTTCAGAGGATGTCGTTGATAATTTTGTAGGAATGTACGCTAAAGGATTAACTCCTAATCCATGTGTTGAATGTAATAGATCTGTAAAGTTTGATCACTTTTTAACACAAGCAAAAAAATTAAATTGTGAAAAAGTAGCGACTGGTCATTATGCCAAAATAATTAATAATGACAATACTTACGAACTTCATAAGGCTGATTACTTAGATAAAGATCAATCTTACGTTCTTCATATGCTGACTAGTAAAAAATTAGAATATATTGAATTTCCACTGGGAACTATTTCAAAACCAGAAGTAAGGCAAATTGCCGCTGAATTAGGACTTAAAACAGCTTTTAAAAAAGATAGTCAAGATATCTGTTTTGTTGGTAAAAAAGATTATCGAAATTTTGTAAATACTCGAGTAGATATTTCTTCATCAGGTGAAATTGTTGACAATAATGGAAAAAAAATTGGTGAACATAAAGGTGTACATGAGTTTACTGTTGGTCAAAGAAAAGGACTTCCTGGAGGACAAGGAGAAGCTAAATATGTAACAAAAATAGATGTTACTTCAAAAAAGGTACATATTGGAGAGAGAAAAGATTTATTGGTTCAAAATTTTTTACTAGATGAAGTCTCTTTTGTTAATGATATTGTGACTAATGATCTCACTATTCAAACTAGATATAATTCAGAGGATTTGCCATGTAACATAAATGAAGTTGGAAATGGTCAAATAGAGGTTAATTTACATCAATCAACTTATGGTGTAGCACCAGGCCAGTTTGGCGTTATTTATCAAGGAACAAAACTAGTTGGAGGGGGAAGGATTTCCTCAAAAGTATTAGAAAAGTCTGGTAATGGATAAAAAAAAAGTAAACGAAATAATTAATAAATTATCCAAGGCTGAACATGATTATTACGTCTTAAATAAGCCAACAATGTCAGATGCTGAATATGACAAATTATATAAAGAATTAAAGAGCATAGAAGAATCAAATCCAGAATTAATTCTTTCCTACTCACCAACACAAAGAGTTACAGGGACACCTAGTAATGCTTTTCAACAAGTAGAACATAGGCAAAGAATGTACAGTCTTGATAATTCAGAAAATATTAATGATATTGAAAAATGGCTTGAAAGACTTGAAAAAATTACAGATGAAATGCTGTTTCCAATTGTTATAGAACCAAAAATAGATGGACTCGCTATCTCATTAATTTATGAGGATGGCTTATTTGTTCAAGGATTAACTAGAGGAGATGGCTTTATCGGAGAGGATGTAACTCATAACGTTAAAACTATTAAAAATATACCTTTGAAATTAAAAAAGGAAACAAAAGGAATTTTAGAAATAAGAGGCGAAGTTTATATGCCAACGGAAAGTTTTAATATATTAAATGATTTTAATAAAAAAGAAAATATACCCACGTTTATAAATTCAAGGAATGCTGCAGCAGGTTCTTTGAGGCAAAAAGACTCTAATATTACAGCTACACGTGATCTAAGATTGTTATCTTATCAATTGATTAATCATGAAGAGATAGATCTTTCTTTAAACTACTCAAAACAATTAAATAATCTTAAAAAATACGGTTTTCAGGTTAATAACTTTTATGAAGTATCAGATATAAATGAAATTAAAAAAATATTAGATGAAATAGAAACTATGAGAGATAAGTTTAGTTATCAGATTGATGGAGCAGTATTGAAAATAGATTCTGCAACTTCACAGGATCAGTTAGGGTATACATCTAAAGCACCAAGATGGGCTATTGCTTATAAATTTCAAGCGGAAGAACAAACTACTGTCTTGAAAGATATAAAACTACAAACTGGAAGAACAGGGGCAATTACCCCAGTTGCTGTATTAGAGCCTGTAAGTGTTGGAGGAGCAATGGTATCATTTGCTACCTTACATAATCCCGATGAAATAAAAAGAAAAGATTTAAGAATTGATGATTATGTAATAATTAGAAGGGCCGGAGATGTCATCCCCGAAGTGGTAGCACCTATTATTGAGCGAAGAGACGGCAAGCAAAAGAAATGGAAATTACCAATAAAGTGCCCTTGTAATGAATTTGAAATTGAGTTTATTAAAGAAGAGAAAGTTCCAAGGTGTAAAGGAAAAACAAAATGTAATCTTGCTAAAAAAGAGGGAATTATCTTTTTTGGCTCAAGGGCAGGATTGGAAATTGATGGTTTAGGTAAAGAAACTATTGAAACATTAATAGAAAATAATCTTATTAAAAGGGTTGAAGATATTTATGATTTAAAATTTGAGGAATTAATTTCTTTACCTCAGTGGGAAGAGAAAAAGACAAACAATTTATTAAAAGCTATATCAAATTCCATTAATGCTGATCCAGAAAAATTATTGACAGCTTTTGGAATCAGACATGTTGGGAAAAGAACTGCTAAGCAGCTTATTCAAAATTTTGGATCTATCAATGGAGTATTAAATGCGACTAAAGATAAGATTGAAATGATTCATGGCATTTCCGAAAGTGTTGCCGACTCTTTAACTGAATGGAAGTCAGATAATGAAAATATTAAAACTATATCTTCTTTAGAAAAACACGGATTCAAATTCGATAAAAAAGCACCAACTTCTACCGGCAAGTTAAATGGTAAAACTTTTGTAATTACTGGCACTTTAGAAAATTATTCTCGTCAGGATCTCATCAATTTAATTGAAAGTTTGGGTGGTATTGTCACGACTTCAGTATCTAAAAATACAGATATTTTGATAGCTGGAAAAAAATCAGGTTCAAAACTTGATAAAGCACAAAAATTAAATGTCAAAATTATGAATGAGGATGAAGCTTTAAATTATATTAATAAGTAGAGAATGTCCATGTGAATTCTCCAACATCTGGAAGCCCAGTAACCCTACTCCAAGTAATTTTTATTTCATGTTTTCCTGGATTCCAAACTTCGAAAGTTTTATTTGGACCAGGTTTCCATACATAAACACCAGTTCCCTCTATATAGAGTATTTCAGAGCTTGGAATTATATAGTTATCAACTATAAGTGTTAACTCATAACCAACAGGTAAATCTATTTCTAAAGAAGCTTGTTGTGGAACTTGATCATTTGGAAGAGGAGAAATATTTTCAATTACACTTGGTAATTCTTTTGTTTCATTGTTGTTTTGGTAAAAACTAATGCCAAAATAGATAGTTAAAGATAATAAAGCTGTTAAAGAAAGAATAATTAATCTATAAGTGTTCTTTTTCATACATTAAAATATTATCTAATAAATAAAAAGAGACCAATATGAAAACAGAAAAAATTAAGGAAATAATTGAAAATTTAGACATAGAAAACCCGTCTAAGGAAGATATTGAAGCAATTGAAGAAGCTGTAACGCTTTTAGATACTGGTCTTATAAGAGTTGCAGAGCTTATTAATGAAGAATGGGTCGTTAATGAGTGGGTGAAAAATGCAATATTGCATTATTTTGTTATAAAAAAATTAAAAAAAATAGAAACTGGTGAAATTGAATATCTTGACAAGTTAGAACCGAAAAAAAATTATGAAGAATTAAAGATAAGGGTAGTACCTCCTGGCGTGGTAAGATATGGAGCATTTTGTGAACCTGGTGTAGTTGTAATGCCAGGATTTGTAAATATTGGAGCGTATGTTGGCTCTGGAACAATGGTTGATACTTGGGCAACAGTTGGTTCTTGTGCTCAAATTGGAAAAGATGTACATCTTTCTGGTGGAGTTGGCATTGGAGGTGTGCTTGAACCGCCTTCAGCTATGCCTGTCATAATTGAAGACGGAGCATTTATTGGTTCTAGATCGATAATTGTTGAAGGGGTAAAAGTTGAAAAAGGGGCAGTTATAGGTGCAAATGTTACGCTAACAGCTTCGACACCAATAATTGATGTAACTGGTGAAACAGCAAAAGAATATAAAGGTATAGTTCCCAGCAATGCTGTTGTAATTCCAGGAACAAGACCAAAAGAGTTTCCGAGTGGAGAATTTCAAACACCCTGTGCTTTGATAATTGGAAAAAGAAAAGATTCAACAAATAAAAAAACATCTTTAAATGAAGCATTAAGGACATTCGGAGTAGACGTTTGAAATTAGAGCAATTAACTGAGACATTAATAGATATAGAATCAGTAACAGGAAACGAACAAGAAATATTAACTTTTATTGAAGATTATTTAAATAAAAATAAATTTACTGGTGAAATAATTAAGAATGATGGAGGCTTGATAGCTTATCACTCTCAAACAAATTCTAAAGTTGCTCTAGTTGGTCATGTAGATACAGTTCCTATCCTTGACGATCAAGAAAGGCTATCTGACTCTGAAAAGATTGCTGGTAGAGGAGCTGTAGACATGAAAAGTGGAATTGCTGTAATGATAAATACACTTTTAGATGAAAAAAGTAATGAAGTGGCAATATTTTACACAGCAGAAGAAGGACCAATAAAAGAAAATGGGCTTGAAACTTTAATGCCCATTCTTTTATCTGAATTTAATATTGAATTTGCAATAATAATGGAACCTACAAACTTAGAGTGCCAGCTTGGTTGTCTAGGAACTTTAAACGCTGAATTAACAATTAGTGGAGAATCGTCACATTCTGCAAGGCCTTGGATTGGAGATAATCCAATTTTAAAAATGAATGAACTATTAGTATTTTTAAAAGAAAATGAAGTTAAAGAACATAAAATTGAAGGTTTAGATTTTAAAGAAGTTATTTCAGCAACAAAAATTAAAGGAGGGATAGCAAATAATGTTTTACCTCCTGATATTAAATTAAATATAAATTATAGATTCCTTCCAACACTTTCAAACAATGAAGCAAAAAACTATATTATGGAAAGTTTAGGAAAATTTGGAGAAGTCCAGATAGGGGATATTGCAAATGGTGCTATGCCAAATCTTGAATCTAAACATGTACAAGCATTTATTGATACTACAAAAGTTACTACTAAATCAAAGCAGGCATGGACAGATATAGCTAGATTCTCAAAAGAGAATATACCTGCTGTTAATTTTGGCCCAGGGGATCCTCTTCTTGCACATACTTCAAATGAATTTGTTAATAAAAATCAAATATTAGAATCATATAAGTTACTATTGACCTACTTAAAGAGCTATCGATGAAAAAAGATATAGACATAAAATCAGTTGCAAAATTGGCAGCTATTAAATTAACAGAAGCAGATGAAAGAAAATTTGAAAAAGATTTAAATATTATTCTTGAACATGTTGATGCATTAAGCAAAATGAATATTCAAGATGAAGAAATTAACATACATCCATTAGGTGAAAAACTTAACCTCAGAGAAGATGTTTCAACTGAATTTCTTACACATGATGAGGCAATGAGTAACTCACCAGAAACTGAAGACGGACATTTTGTTGTTCCACCTTCGTTGGATTGAAAATGAATGTTGCTAATTTATCAATTTCAGAAATAAGTAATCTTTATAAAAATAAGGAGCTAAAGCCTTCAGAAGTGTATGAAGAAGTATTTACAAACGCTTCTTTGTCTGAATCAATAATTCATGCTCACCTTAAATTATTCCAAGATGAAGCGACAGCAGCATCAAAGTTATCTGATGAAAGATATATAAAAGGGAATCCATTAAGTGATGTTGACGGGATACCTATAGCGATTAAAGATAACATTAATTTAAAAAATCATGAGACTACTTGTTCATCGAAAATGCTTTCTAATTATGTTTCTCCTTATGACGCAACTGTTATTACAAAGTTAAGAAATAGTGGAGTTGTATTTACTGGTAAAACAAATTTAGATGAATTTGCAATGGGCTCATCAACAGAAAATTCAGCCTTTGGCCCAACAAAAAATCCTTGGAATCCAGAACATGTACCCGGAGGAAGTTCTGGTGGTTCAGCAGCTGTAGTCTCTGTTGGGTCTGCTATAGCATCTCTAGGAAGTGATACAGGTGGTTCAATAAGACAACCAGCTTCATTTTGTGGTGTAGTAGGATTTAAACCTACTTATGGAACTGTTTCACGATATGGTTTAGTAGCTTTTGCTTCATCTCTAGATCAGATTGGCCCAATCACGAATTCAGTTGAAGATGCAAAAATATTATACAATTCTATAAAAGGACATGATCCTTTAGATGCAACTTCTATAAAAGAAACTTCAGTTGATATACCTACTGATAAAAATGCAAAAGTTGGAGTTATAAAAGAATTAATGGAAGAAGGTATCTCCGATGAATCAAAAAAAGAAGTAGAAAAAACTATAAAGCTTTTAGAAGAAAATGGAAATAAAGTTGTAGAAGTTTCGCTTCCTTTAACAAAAATGGCATTAAGCATCTATTATTTAATAGCTCCTGCAGAGTGCTCTGCTAATCTCTCTAGATTCGACGGAGTTAGGTATGGTATCAGAGAGGCTGGAGGTACAAGTTATGAAATGATGGAGAATACAAGAGCAGAAGGTTTCGGAGAAGAAGTAAAAAAAAGAATTTTGCTTGGTACTTATGCTTTATCAGCTGGATATTACGATGCTTATTATGGACAAGCATTAAAAGCAAGGTCAGCCATAACACAAGATTTTGAAAATATTTTTAAAGAAGTTGACTATCTTATATCACCAACTACTCCAACACCAGCATTTAAATTTGGTGAAAAAACTGAAAACCCATTAGAAATGTATATGTCTGATCTCTGTACCATTCCTGCAAACCTTGCAGGGATTCCGGCAATAAGTATTCCAAGTGGATTATCAAAGCAAGATATGCCTCTTTCAATCCAATTAATGAGTCCTGCTAGAACAGACTCTTCTCTCCTTGAATTCAGTGAAAGTATTGAAAAATTATTAAGTTTCAATCAAAGATCATCATTATTAAAGGATATGAAATGAATATGGTGCCTACTATCGGAATTGAGACGCATGTTGAATTAAATACTAACTCAAAAATGTTTTGTAATTGTGCTGTAGTAGAGACTGAGAACCCAAATGAAAATTTGTGCCCCACATGTTTAGGATTGCCTGGAGCATTACCCGTACCAAATCTTAAAGCAATAGAATCAATTACAATGCTTGCCTTAAGTGCAAATTGTTCAATTACTAAGAATGGAATGTTTCACAGAAAAAACTATTTTTATCCTGATTTACCAAAAAATTATCAAATTTCACAGTTTGATTTACCAGTAGGAGTTGATGGATCTTTAGAAATTATATTGGATGAAACCAAAGAAACTGTTGAAATAGAAAGAGTACACATGGAAGAAGATACGGGTAAAAGTATACATAAAGGTACTGGCAGGATAGATTCTGCAACAAGTACTTTGTTAGACTTTAATCGATCTGGCGTACCTTTAGTTGAAATAGTAACTAAACCAGTTATTAAATCTTCTAAAGAAGCCGTTTCCTATATTGAGGAGCTAAGGCAGTTGGTTATAGATTTAAAAATATCTGAAGGAAAACTAGAAAAGGGAAATTTAAGATTTGATGCAAATATTTCTGTAGCTAAAGAAAACGACAATGAGCTAGGGGTTAAAGTAGAAATTAAAAACATGAATTCTCTTAGGTCATTAGAAAAAGCAATAGATTATGAAATTGAAAGACAAACTAAATTAATTGAATCAAATGAAGTAGTAATACAAGAAACAAGACATTGGGATGAAGATAAAGAAGTAACATCATCAATGAGATCAAAAGAAGGTAGCGCGGATTATAGATATTTTTCTGATCCGGATTTACCAAATATGATTCTTACGGATGAATTTATTGATAATATTAAAAAAACCATACCAACTTTACCATCTGAAAAAAGAGACAAACTATCAGAGACGGGCCTTTCCATTTCCGAGTCAAATTATTTAGGAAAGAGTGAAGAATGGATATATAATTTATATCTGAAAACTCAAAAAATAACAAGCGATACAAAATCTACTTATAATCTCATAACAGGCGAGCTCCAAGGTCAGCTTAGAAAAGCTGAGATGGAGGAGTTACCTGAATGGTTAACTTCAGAAAAATTAAGTGAAATAATTAAAATGATTAATGAAAATAAGATTTCTTTTACATCAGGAAAAGAAATCTTAACTAATTTAATTCAAAATGAAATCAGTCCAAGCAAATACGCTGAAGATAATAATTTAATTCAAGATAATGACTCTGATGAAATAGCAAAAATTGTTAAAAATGTTGTTGAGAGCAACACAGAAGTCGTAGAAAGAATCAAAGATGGTGAAGAAAAATTAGTTGGTTTTTTAGTCGGACAAATTATTAAAAGTTCAAAAGGCAATATAAATCCATCAATAGCTAAAGAATTATTACTTAAAGAGTTATAAACATCACTTGATTTACAATTAAAGCTGAGATTAATCCAATTGTTCCTGCTGCTAGGTCATCATAAAGTACTCCAATTTTGCCTGGATATTTTTCCATCTCTGCAACAATTTTTGGTTTTTTTAAAATATCACTAGCACGAAATACTAAAAATCCAGCAATTAAAGGAAGTAAATCACTTTGCGAAACTAAAGTTACAAGACTCATTCCACAAATTTCATCTAATGTTATCCAGCTAGGGTCATCATCTGCTTCATTATCATCAACTACTAAGTAATAAACTAAAATTAATCCAACAAATATAGAGAATAAATAAAGTAGATTTAAATTAAGAAAATAAATTATTACTGCAAATAATAATGAAGCTAAAGTTCCTCCACCTTTTTTATCTTTAAACAAAAGTTCCCAAAGTAAGCCAACACCAAATCCTGATGCTATAAATTTCTTCATATATTGAATAATAGTATTTTCTCTGGAATGATTTTTTAAAAGGTGTAGTATTTGTAGTTAATAATGGAAAAATCAAAATACATATGGCTTGATGGTGAATTAGTAGATTGGGATTCAGCAAATGTTAGTGTAATGACACATACTCTTCATTATGGAACTGGTGTTTTTGAAGGAATGAGAGCCAGGCAAACTGAGAATGGTTCAGGGGTATTTAGATTAGAAGATCACGTTGAAAGACTCTATAGATCAGCTGAAGCATACAATTTAGATATACCTTTTGATAAAAAAATTATTTCTGACGCAATATTAGAAATTGTAAAAGTTAACAATCTTAATTCAGCTTATATAAGGCCTTTAGTATTTTTAGGAGATGGTGAGATGGGATTATTACCAGGTGATGTTCCCGTGAGAGTTGCAATCGCCGCTTGGGAATGGGGAGCCTATTTAGGAGATGAAGCTGGAAGAGAAGGTGTAAAAGTTTGTATTTCAGACTGGCAAAGAATTAGTCCTAAAAGTTTCCAGCCTTTTGCTAAAGGAGTTGGTGGATACATGAATTCAACCCTTGCAAAGATTGACGCTGTTAAAAAAGGTTTTGATGATGCAATCATGTTAAGTGACACAGGAAGTATCGCAGAGGGTAGTGGTCAAAACATCTTTGCCTTTAAAGATAATATTTTACACACTCCTCCTATAGAAACAGGAGCATTAGGAGGTATTACAAGAAAAACTGTTATTGAAATTGCAAATCTTTTTGATATCGAGTTTCTAGAAAAAGACATAAATGTAGAAGACTTAATGTCTTCTGATGAAATATTCTTTACAGGCACAGCTACTGAAGTTATTGGTATTGTTTCAATTGACGGTGCTGATATAGGGAACGGGCTAGTAGGAGATTTAACAACAAAAATACGAAATAAGTATCTCGAAATTGTCAATGGTAAAGATGATAATTTCAAAGATTATATAACATTGGTTTAATGCCACAAGAACCAGATATAGATATAAGTAAAATTGAAACCATAAAAGAACTACCTATGCCTGTGCCTAGAAGAACAGAAGTTAGGCCTGCTGAAAATATTAAACCCAATTCTGATGAAGTATTTGGTAATACAGGACCTGATAGCGGTTTTGCTTTAAAAATTGTAAGTAGTTATAAAAATATATGGAATTCTCATCCAAGAAATAAATTAATTAGTTCAGTAATTACAAACTTAATTATTTTCAGAGCGTCTCATTATGGAAGAGCCCCAACAATAAATGATCTCCATTTAGTTTTAGGATTACTTCGAATATCAGAAAATAACACTGGTGAGCTAAATGAAGAGGTTCTCAATAGGTGTGCAAAAGATAAGACTAAAGGGTTACATTTAGTAAAGTTATTTAATTTTCTAAGCTAACCAAATACTTTTATTCCCTATAATCTAATAGTTATGAAGATAGTTAGAGTAAAACACGATAATGATATTTTTTATGGTGAATTAATTGACGATAAGATCATTAGATATGAAGGCTCACCCTTTGTTGTTTGGGAAGAGACTGAGGAAGCATATGACAAAAATGAGGTCCAGCTTTTAGCCCCCGTCCTTCCTTCAAAGGTTGTTGCAGTTGCAAAAAATTATCAGAAACATGCACACGAATTGGGCGTGCTTGATTATCATGCACCTGAAAATCCTGTTTTTTTTATTAAGCCGTCTACTTCAGTAATTGGCTCAGGAGAGTCTGTCATCTATCCCTCTATTGGTAAACATGTTGATCATGAAGCTGAGTTAGGTGTTGTAATTGGTAAAATATCAAAGAATTTGGATAAAGATAATTGGATGGATAGTGTCCTTGGTTTTACTAATGCAAATGACTTATCAGAAAGGATACTGCAAGGCCAGGATGGTTCATTTAACGGAAATTTTACTAGGGCAAAAAGTTTTGATACTTTCTGCCCGCTTGGTCCTGTAATCCAAACAGATTTTGAAAAAGAACCTGAATTAAATATAAAATGTTTTGTTAATGATGAATTAAAACAAGATGGAAATACAAGGGATATGATTTTTAGTATTGGAGAGATTTTAGAATTTATAACTTCAATAATGACTTTATTACCTGGAGATGTAGTTTTAACAGGAACACCAGAAGGCGTTAGTAAGGTTTCTCAAGGAGATGAAATAAGAATTGAGATTGATACTATAGGTACATTGACAAATAATATTGAATAAATAATGAAATTAAGAATTGCCCCATCTCCAACAGGAAATTTACACATAGGAAATGCCAGAACGGCATTGTTTAACTGGTTATACGCAAGAGCTAATAACGGTAAGTTTTTAGTCAGAATAGATGACACTGACACGGAAAGAAGCACTGATGAGTATGAAAAAAATATTATTGAAAATTTGAGATGGTTGGGCCTTGATTGGGATGAAGGCATAGAAGTGGGAGAATCTAAGGATACATATAGACAGTCTTCAAGATTTGAAAGATATATTGAGGTTGGTGAAGAGTTAGAAAAGAAAGGATTAGCTTATAGGGAGGAGGGAGCATTAAGGTTTAAGGTTCCAGATGATGGAGAAATCAATTTTGAAGATATTGTTAGGGGATCAATGAGCTTTAATTTGAATGATATAGAAGATTTTGTTATTTTAAGGTCTGATAATTCTCCTACTTACCATCTAGCTTCAACTGTAGACGATATAGATTATAAGATAACAATGGTTGCAAGGGGCGAAGATATTTTATCTTCTACACCTAAACATATTTTATTGATGAATGCTCTAGACTCTAATCATCCAGATTTTTGTCACCTCCCTTTATTATTTGGTCCAGATGGAAAAAAATTAAGTAAAAGACATGGCGATACTTCTGTTTCGGCATTTAAAGAAAAGGGAATTCTTCCTGAGTCACTATTTAACTATATGTGTTTACTTGGATGGTCTCCAGGTAACGATTTAGAAATATTTGATAAAAAATTAGCAATTGAAAAATTTGATTTAAAAAATGTCCTTCCTAATCCTGCAATATTTGATACAAAAAAACTTCTATGGATGAATGGACAATATATACGTGATACAGAAGATAAAATATTTAGAAAACTTTTTCTTAATTCAATTCAAGAATCTATCTCAAGAGATTTATTTGATGAGGAATTGAACAGGATAGACAAAATTGTAAAGTCAGTACAAGAACGATTAGAAACAATGAATGATATTAAGGAACAAGTAATGTTTCTTCTAGATGAACCTTTTGAAGTCAATCCAGATGATTGGACCAATGTAAATACGGAAGACGGTCAGCAATATATGAAAAATATAAGAGACAAATTTATGTCTGCAAATAATTTTGAATTAAATGATATAGAAGAAATTATGAGAGAAGAGCTTAAAGCATTAGATATTAAACCTAAAATTGGTTTTCAAATTACAAGAGTTGCAGTTACAGGTACAAAAATAAGTCCTCCTTTGTTTGAGTCAATATACGCACTTGGAAAAGAAACAACTATTGCAAGATTGGCTGAAAGTATTGAAGATTTGTAACAAATAATAATTTAATTACTATATTCTTATTACTTATACGGCCCCGTCGTCCAGAGGCCTAGGCAAGTCCTTCTCCCCGAGCATTGGCCCCGTCGTCTAGAGGCCTAGGACGCCGCCCTCTCAAGGCGGAAACGCCGGTTCAAATCCGGTCGGGGCTGCTAGTGTTACTTATTTTCCTCAACCATCTAGGCTGATTCTTTACAAGTTGCTTATAATCTTCTAAGTCATCCACTTAAAAACTTAATTCCTTATGAAATACTTTTTTATACTTAATGTTTTCATTATTAAGCATTTCAGTATGTTTTTTGAAACTATTTTCCCCATAATGGAATGCTTTAATATAATTTTTACCACCGATAATTGGTGTTCCTGAGTCTTTACTCTCACAAATTAAAATTTCATTATTCATACATTCATTTATCCAATTTTTGGCATAATATTTTGTGATATAAGGTAAATCTGCATGGCAAATTGTCCACCCTTTATATTTTTTATTTGAATTTAGAAATTCTAAAGCTTCTTCACTTAAACCTTTAGATTTTGAAATAAAGGTTTCTATTCCAATTTTTTTAGAATAATCAATTACTGAAGAATCTTTAGTAATTGAAAAAATATCAACATCCATCTGCTGGAAAGATTTAACAATATTTAGAAACATATGTTTTATAAGGTTAATTCGTATATCAAGGCTAATATCGTTAGACAATCGTGTCATAGGATCGCTAAAGTCTCTCAAAGGTATGCCAATTATAAAATTTTTATCCATATATTTATTTCCGTAATACCATGCTATTAACTTAAATATTTGAATGACAAGAAAAACAAAAATAATTGCTACCGTTGGACCAAGCGTAAATTCTAAAGACGGCATAAAAAAATTAGTTGAAGCTGGAGCTGATGTCCTAAGATTAAATTTTTCACACGGCACAGAAGAAGATCACTCCAATGTTGTTAAATGGATAAGAGAATTAGAAAAATCAGTTGCAATTATGCAAGATATTCAAGGTCCAAAAATTAGAACTGGAGAAGCAAAAGAATCGACACAATTTAAAAAATCAGATGAAATAAAGATAACAAATAAAGAAACTATTTCAGATGACAACATAATTTATATAAATTATAAAGACCTATTTAAAGATTTAAATTCTGGAGAAAGAATTTTTATTGATGATGGACAAATAGTTATAAGGATAATTAAAAAAACAAAATCATCAATGTTAGGACAAGTAGAAGTTGGTGGAGAATTAAGATCAAATCAGGGCGTAGCATTTCCTGATTCTAAACTATCAGTTTCTGCAATTACTGAAAAAGATATTGCTGATTTAAAGTTTGGAAAAAAATTAGATATTGATATCGTAGCCGTTTCTTTTGTAAGAGATGCAAATGATATTAAAAAAGTAAGAGAGATTGTAGATAAAAATATAAAAATCATTGCAAAAATAGAATTAAAAAGTGCTGTTAAAAATTTAGAAGGAAAAATAACAGTTACAGCAACAGAGATGCTTCAATCGATGAAAGAATCTCATCGACCCACACGTGCTGAGGTTACAGACATTACTAATGCAATCTTAGAAGGTACAGATTGTGTAATGCTGTCTGCAGAAACAGCAATCGGAAATCATCCTGAAGTAGTTGTAAGTGCAATGTCTGACATATGCAAAGAAGCAGATTCAAGGAATGACACATCTGCACTAAGGTTTAAAGAAACTTCTACAGTTGATACATTAACAACATCACTTGCAAAAGCAGCTGTTCAAGTAGCTAATGAAATTGAAGCAAAAGCTATTGTTGCATTTACAGAGACAGGTAGAACGCCTCTTTTAATTTCAAATTACAGGCCAGAAGCACCAATATTTACTATGACTACTATTGATAAAACATACAACCAAATGAATCTTCTATGGGGAGTGCAGCAAATAAAGATTGATAGATTAGAAACAACACCTGAAATGTTTGAAATTGCTGATACTTGGTTACAAAACAACAAAAATTTTAAAAAAAATGATAAAGTTGTAATTGTTGCTGGAACACCTCCAAATAAAGAGGCTGCAACAAATCTAATTAGAGTAATGAAGATAGGTGAATTTTAATGGGACAAAAAATTGAATTAAAAACTACTAAATTTAACAAAAATGTAATTTTTGATTTAAATAGATCTTTATCTGGGCAAGATGGAATTACCTATCATAATATTGCTCAGGCTTCTTTGACTGATGAAGTCAGTGCTCAATTAGCTTTAAAGTTGTTTCAATTTTCTAGTGATATAGAGAATATATTTATCCAATCCAATGTAGTTACTGTTAATTTTTCAACCAATATAGGAACAGCAGTTGAAGAGTATGAAAAGCAGATAGAAGATTTCTTCTTATTTTATAAGGATGAAGAGGAATGAAAGTAGGAGTCACTGGTGCTAGCGGCTTTATTGGAAGAAAACTAACAAAAAAACTTCTTGATAGTGGATATGAAGTAAAAAAATTTGTGAGAAGAGAGCCTCAAGCAGAAGATGAAATTTACTGGAGCCCTTCAAAGAAAGAGATTGATAAAGATAAATTTAAAGAGCTTGATGCTGTTATTCATTTAGCTGGTGAATCAATTGCACCAAAAGATATACTTGGATTCCTTCCATTTGCTGGAGGAAGGTGGAATAAAGAAAGAAAATCAAGGATTTACTGGTCTAGAAAATGGGCTGCTGATTTATTTGTTGAAACATATAAAAGTCTTGAAGAATATCCAAATATATTTATTTCAGCTTCAGGCATAGGAGTTTATGGCGAACATGGTGATGAGGTAATTACAGAAAACACTAGTTACAACAGAGGGTCTTTTGAACAGTTAGTGGTTGAAGAGGCCTGGGAAGATCCATTAAATGAATTAAAGAAAATGGATATAAGAGTAGTAAAAGCTAGAAAAGGAATTATTTTAGGCAAGGGTAATGTTGCAACTGATATTTTTACATTAGTAACTAAATTAAATATAAGTAGCCCAATAGGAAAAGGTAATCAATATTTTTCATGGGTTTCAATAGATGATGTAGTGAATGCTTACATCTTTTGTTTAGAAAATAAAAATCTTGAAGGTCCGGTAAATTTTGTTTCTCCTGAGCCACTTAAACAGAAGGATTTCTCAAGGGTTATTGCAAAAATTATGAACAAAAAATATTTTTTCCCTCCATTGCCGCCAATATTAATGAAAATAGCAATAGGATGGGAATTAGGAGAAAGTCTAGGATTAACTAGTATGAGGATTATTCCTGAAAAATTATTAAAAGAAAATTTTGAATTTGAAGCTCAAACTTTAGAAATGTGTGAAAAGGAGTTTGTAGGATGAGTACTTATGAAGAAAGAATGGCTGAGAAATATGGGTTTTTCTCAAAAGATGATGCTCCACTTAATAAAGAAATAGATCAAGATAGTACTGATACTCAAGAAGAAAAACTTGCTAAAGAAGAAACAACTATAGAAGAAGTAGTTGAAAATACTGGAGGAGACAATCTATTAGTTCCAATACAAGCATGGGAAAATGTTTTAAAACAATTAGGAAATTTGCATGAAGCAAATCAACTAATGGCTGAGTCTAGAGAAAGAGCTGCTAAGGCAGAAGCAGAAGCAGAATTTTTGAGAGAAAAATTAAAAAATACAAGAGATGAACTAGAAACTACTAAGAAAAAAAGACGATTTCTTTTTTTCAAGTAATTAATATTTATTGATTATCAGAAACACCTTTTATTATAAAAAAGGATATTAATAGAAGAATTATTAATGAAACCATTGCAGGATTTCTTCCTAACCCAAGTGTGTTAACTATGAAACCCCAGAGTAGAGGACCTACAATTGTTGCAAACCTTCCAACTGTAGAATAAAGACCGTAGAATTCCCCTAAATGTTTTTCAGGACTAAGTCTTGTCATAAATAGTCTATCAACAGCAAAAATTCCACCAATATTAAACCCACCTATTACACCTGTTACATAAATTAACCAAGTTTGGTCAAATTCCGTAGCTATTATTGCAAGAGTTAAAGAAATCATCCAGCAAACCAAACTAACAAGTGTACAAAGTCTTGGTCCATATTTATCACCAGCTCTACCAAATATGTACCCTCCAATAATTGAGACTACAATAGCAAGAGCCAAAATTCCTTGACTGTCTTCAGGTGTTAGTCCAGCTTCCTCAACTAAATAAACAGCAAGAAGTCCTCCAATCAATGTATTTATTGCATCGGCATAGAAGAATCTACCAATTAGAAATCTTGTAAGACCAGGATATTTCCTTGAATGCTTCCATGATTTAATTACGATTGTTAATGACTCAGATATTTTAATACTTGATTTTATAGTCGATACTTTTTTTTCATCGATAAAAATAAATGCTGGTAACGAAAAAATCATAAATAAGATTGCTACTGATCTAAAAATTTCTATATAGCTATAGCCAATATTTTGTAAATAAGTTGCTACACCAAAACCTGTCAATGAGCCAATATAACCAAACGCAACACCCATTCCAGAAATTTTCCCACGATTATTTTCATTGCTTACAGAGATTAACAATGCATCATAAACGACGGAACCAAGGTTAAAACCTATTAATGAAATGATAAAAAGCAAAACAGATGTATTTACATTAAATGTTCCGAGGAGAAAAGTTGAGATAATGCAAGCTAAAGTAGTAATAAATAATAAAGGTTTCTTACCTTGAGAACCATCTGATCTCGCACCGACCCAAGGACCAGTAATCGCAACAATAACCATTGCACTAGAAGTTGCAAAACCTAGTGCTTGGTCTGTCCAGCCTTGTTCTGAGACAAGCCAGACAGAAAAGTATAATCCTGGTATTACAAAGGCATATACAGTATTTGCTAAATCAAAAAGCAGCCATGAAAATAAGCTACTTTTTTTTACATCGTTCATTACAAATCTTTAACTGCTTCAGAAAATCTTGTTAAACCTTCACTTAAATCATTTTCGCTTAAAGCATACGAGCATCTTATATAACCTTCTGCTCCAAATACTTCTCCTGGTATGAAAGCAATGTAATGTTCATCTAGCAACCAATCACAGAACTCAATTGAATTAGAAACATTTTCAATTTTATCATTACAGTAATAACTTATATCAGGGAAAAGATAGAAAGCTCCATCAGGTTTAGTAATTTTGATATTATTTATATCATTGAAAACATCAAATGCAGAAAGCCTTCTTTTATTAAATGCTTCTTTCATTAAATTTGTTTCTTCTAACCCATTTTGAAGTGCTGATGTAGCCGCAATTTGCGATAAGTTAGAAACATTTGAAGTCGCATGAGATTGAATTTTTTTAGCAATACTAACTACATCATCATTAGCTATTATCCATCCAACTCTCCATCCTGTCATCGCATAAGCTTTTGCGACACCGTTTACAACAATTGTGTTATTTAGTTCTGGATCATAAATTGCAGGAGAGGGTGTCTTCTCTCCTTCATAAACTAAGTGTTCATAAAGCTCATCAGATATAATCCAGACATTATTTTTAAAAGCCCATTCATAAATTACTTCAGCTTCTTCTTTTGTATAAACTGTTCCTGTAGGGTTTGATGGCGAAACCCACACTAACGCCTTTGTCTTATTAGTTAAATTCTCATTTAATTGATCAACAGTAACTTTAAAATTATCACTGAAATTTGTCGATATTACTTTAGGGATACCACCAGCAATTTTTACTGCTTCTGGATATGTTGTCCAATATGGAGCAGGTATCAACACTTCATCATCTTTATCAAGTATTGATATTAATGTATTAAAAATTGCGTGTTTACCACCATTACTAACAACTATATTGTCTGGGCTTGCATTGAAACCAGAATATAAATTAGTTGTTCTAGAAATTTCATTTCTTAAAACCTCTAAACCCGCAACTGCTGAATATTTATGATTTTCAGGATTTTCTGATGCTTTTTTAACGTCATCGATTACATAGCTTGGAGTTGGAAAATCAGGCTCTCCAGCACCAAAACCTATAACTGGCTTACCTTCCTGCTTTAACATTTTGGCTTTATTTGATATTGCCATTGTCCCTGAAGGTGTAATTAATTCATTTAGTTTTGATATATCCATATGTTCTTTTCAAAGTTATTTTAATCAAATTTAATAGGTAAACTATAGTTCAATTTTATTAAACTTGTTCAAATGGAGAGAATACTATATGGAAAGCCTATAGCTGAAGAACTTGACGCTAAAAGTAAATTAATTTTTACAAAATTTGAAAATGGCAATGACAGAAAACCTAAGCTGACTGCAATTACAGTAGGTGATAACCCAGCATCATTGTTGTATGTTTCAAGAAAAGAAGAGAAAGCTATCGAGTTAGGTGTAGAGTTCAATTGGATTAAATTAAATAAAGAAACTTCCCAAAAAGATCTAGAAGAAAAAGTTGAATTATCAGCCAAAGACTCTGATGGTATAATTATCCAACTCCCACTTCCTGAGCATATTAACCCAGAAGAAGCAATTAATAGGATACCTTATAATTTAGATGTTGATGGATTAACAGCTTTAAATTTAGGAAATCTTTACTCAGAGCAATACAAGATAATTCCAGCAACTTCTTTAGCTATTTTGGAAATGATTAAATTTTATAATATTGACACAACTGATAAGAATATTGTTATAGCTGGGCGTTCACGGCTTGTATCATCTCCACTAGCAAAAATTCTTAGTTCAGATAAATATAATTCGAATGTTACTGTTATTCATAGCAAGACAACTAATCAAAAAGACTTCACCTTGAATGCAGATATTTTTATATCAGCAATAGGAAAACCTATGCATTATGATATTTCTTTTTTTAAAGAAAATTCTACTGTCATAGATGTAGGAATCTCTTCTGTAGATTCAAAAACATATGGAGATATTGATACAAAAGACCTTGAGAATTATTTAGGTGCCAGATCTCCATATCCGGGTGGAGTAGGACCAATTACTGTCTCAGCTCTTTATTCAAATTTAGCTAAATTGATTAGCTAGCATTCCATTCTTCTTCAGATATTTGTGAATTGATATCTACTCTCCTTAAAAGAATAAATCCAATTACAAAAAATAATGAAATTCCTGGTAAAGACAATCTAGGGTTTCCAGTCGAAGCACTTACATAACTATAGATAAGTGGCCCCCAAATTGCTGAGAATCTAGATATTACAGAAAAGAATCCCATGAATTCTCCTTCTGCACCTTTAGGCAGCATTGTTGCATAAACACTTCTACTAACAGACTGTAAACCACCCATACCTAGACCAACAACGATACCTAATATTATGACTGGGATAAGTTGTTTTTCAGGAACAACAAATGCACTATTTCCTGCAATAAAGAACAAGGTTATTGTAAAAAGTAATGTATTTTTTTGACCAATTCTTCCTGCAAGATAACCAGCTAGCCTAGCTCCTGCAAATGCAATAAATTGAACAATTAAATAGACAATAATAATTGAAGTTTGATCTAGTAAAAGAACCTCGCTAAAAAATGGACCAGCCATATTTATAACTGTTTGAGCTCCGTCCCAATAGAAAATATAAGCTAATAGGAAATACAATAAAAATGGAAATCTTCTTATTTTTTTCAAAGTCGTTATATTTGTTTTCCATCCATCTAATACACTAATTTTTGTACCATCTTCAGGTTTCTTTTCATCAATTTTCATTCTTGAAAAGCTAAACATTGAAAATACTAACCACCATAAACCAGCAAAAGTTATTGCAATACGAGAAGCAAGTTCAGTTTCGATCCCTAACATTCCAGGTCCCAGCTGTATTATTGCTAGTGATAAAAGTAGTTGTAAACCACCACCAAGATAACCTAATGCGTACCCTCTTGCTGATACTTGATCAATTGTGTCTTCTGTAGTTATATCTTTAAGTACACTGTCATAAAAAACATTAGACCCAGTTGCTCCAAATTGTGCAAGGAAATAAATAAGAAGTGTTAACACTACATCTCCTGAAGTTGCAAAATAAAAAGTTGAAGCAAATATAGCTCCACCATAAGCAAAAGATTTAAATAGCCTCATTCTTGAACCTGCTAAATCTGCCAATGCTCCAACAGTTGGCATAATTAGGAAAAATATAAAAAGAGCAGATCCAATAGCAAACCCCCAAACTTCTGCTCCTGTGTAAAGCTTTCCTCTGAAGTTAAAACCTTCTGCAGGCACCACTACACTTACGAAATATACTGGCATTACAGCTCCTAAAGTTGTTGTTTCATATGCTGATTTTGCCCAGTCATACATCGACCAACCAAATATTGTTCTTTTATTATTTTTTTCTGTCATACTTCCCCCATAAAACAACTTTAATAAAAAAAATCTTTCGATGTATTTCATATATGAAAAATTAATTAATTAACAACTGTATATTCAAGGTTATGTCTCAAATTAGAAATAGAGGAATGTATTAATGGGATTTAAATGTGGAATAGTTGGATTACCAAATGTAGGCAAGTCCACCTTATTTAATGCATTAACACAAGCTGAAATAGAATCTGAAAACTATCCTTTTTGTACAATTGAACCAAATGTAGGAATTGTCCCAATTAACGATCCACGTCTAGATGATTTAGCAAAAATAGTAAAACCAAAAAAAATTATTCCTACTGCTATGCAGTTTGTCGATATTGCTGGACTTGTTGAAGGCGCTTCAAAGGGCGAGGGATTAGGTAATCAATTTTTAACAAACATTCGTGAAACTGATGCAATTGTTCATGTTGTACGTGCATTTGAAAATGAGGATATCGTACATGTTTCTGGTAAAGTTTCTCCAATCGATGACATAGAAGTTATTAACACAGAATTAATATTGGCTGATCTAAGTACAGTTGAAAAATTATATGAAAAGGCAGTAAAAAACACGAAGGCTGGTCAAAAAGAAGGACTGCCATTAAGAGAATTATTGGAAAAAATTCTACCGGTTCTTGAAAAAGGAGAAAGCATCAGGTCTTTATCGTTTAACGAAGAAGAAGCAAAGTTATTGAAAGGTTTTCAATTATTAACAATTAAACCTGTCTTATATGTAGCAAATGTAGGTGAAGGTGGATTTGAAAACAACAAACATCTTACTGCAATAAAAGAATTTGCGAAGGTTGAAAATTCTGAAGTAGTTGCAATCTGCGCAGAAATAGAAGCTCAAATATCAAAGTTAGATAGTCAAGAAAAACAAGAATATTTATCAGAGATGGGGCAAAGTGAATCAGGGTTAGACAAACTTATTAAGGCTGGATATAAACTTTTAGGCCTTCAAACATACTTTACTGCTGGACCAGAAGAGGTAAGGGCTTGGACAATAAATATTGGAGACACTGCTCCACGTGCTGCAGGTAAAATTCATGGTGATTTTGAAAAAGGATTCATTCGTGCTGAGACAATAGGATATGATGAATTTATTAAAAACGGTGGAGAGAAGGGATCTAAAGAAGCTGGAAAACTTCGATCAGAAGGAAAAGAATATATAGTTCAAGAGGGCGATGTATTACATTTTCTTTTTAACGTAAATTAAACCTAATAAAATAAGGCTAGATTTTATAGAATATTTTAAAACTAGTACTTTAACTAAATTTAATTTATACCATAATAAAACACGTGAGAGTAATAATAATCGGCGCCCATGCTGAAGCTAAACAATTAATTAATAGAATTAGTGCTGGTTGGGAAATTTCTGTAATTGATATGGACCAAGATAAATTAAGAAATTTTACTACCAACAGACAAATAGAAAAGTACCAGGGTGACGGAACCTCAACACTTGTTTTGAAAAAAGCTGGCATAGAAAATTCAAATGCAGTCATAACACTTACCGAAAGTGATGAAGTGAATATTGAGGTACTTAAGATAGCTAAGCAAAACAAAATATTGAGACTTTCATCTGTTATAAATGATGAGTCTTTTACTAATAAATATAAAGAATTAGATGTTGAATTAGTTGATCCTGGAACTTTAATTGCACGAAGGCTTGAACATATATTAGAGCCTAGAAGGGTTGTCTCGCAAGCATTTGCAGGAGGAAGAGCAGAGGCTATAGAGTTAGAAATAAACGCAGATAGTCCAGCTAGAGGCAAAAAACTTAAAGAAATCGGGTCTGATTACTATATTGTCGGAGCAATACTAAGAAAAGGAGAAGTATTGATTCCTCATGGTGATACTGAACTTGAAACAGGTGATTTAGTAACTGTTGTTTTACAATCTGGTGCTTTTGGTAATGTGATAGAACTATTTTCTGGATCAGAATCTCGATTTCCTCTTGAATTTGGAAAAAATGTAGCAGTAATTATCAACTCAGAAGATCATATTAAGAATTTAAATGAATCAGAATTTTATACTATAAATACAAAAGCGGAAGAGTTGATAATATTTTCTAATGATGAAGTATTTTCTGACAGCAAAGAAAGCAATGAAGAAACTTTTAATGCAATTTTAAAAGATCAAGAATTTCAAATAATCCAAAATCAAAAAAATTCGCTTAAAGACATAGAAAATAAAATTAATGAATTATCCATTGGGACCTTAGTTATACCAATTCTGGATGAAGATGTAAAGAAATCATATATTAAATCTATTATTAATTTTTCAAACAATAAAAATATACCAGTCTTATTTTCTAGAGGAAGTTCTCCGTATCAAACTATAGGAATTTTAGCAAATAATAATTTTGATCAAAATAGTCCAACGTTAATTGCTTTTGATTTAGCAGTATCTTTATCAGCTAAAATAGTTTCTTTGAAAACAGAACAACCAAAATTCCTAACACAGGAAAACCCGGGTGTAGCAAGGCAAGTAATTGATAAACTACAAGATATTGCCTTATCGCATGAAATACAATTAGACATTATCAGCTCAGAGGGTAATGAGGCAAAAACATTTATAGAGAATTCAAATAAATTCGACTTATCTGTTGTAGGAAAAGATCTATCATCAGGTTGGCAATCAAAGAAAATAAGTGAATATATATCTGTAAATTCAAAATCGTCTGTACTGTATATTCCAAACTAATGATTTAAATGGAAAGTTTTGATGCAATTTCGCTTGTATTTATCTCTTTAGGGGCTTTTTTATTACCTTTATTGGGCAAAAAAATAAAAATACCAGGGATAGTATTAGAAATTGCTTATGGAATAATTGTGGGTCCAATTTTAAATTTAGTAAGTCCTTCTGAATTTATATCTGGTTTAGCAATTCTTGGTTTTCTACTTTTAATGTTTTTGTCTGGTTTTGAAATAGAAATTGAGAAATTTCAAGAAAACGGACTTAGAGCACTTTTACTTCCTTCCTTAATGTTTCTTGGAACAGTATTAATATCTCTTTTCTTAGTTACTCGATTGAATTATCCGATTTTTCTTGGTTTAGTTCTCTGTACAACTAGCGTAGCGATTGTTATTCCTATTTTAAGAAGCGATGACACTATTAAATCTAATTATGGTCAATTGTTGTTCATGACAGCTTTACTTTCCGATATTTTAACTTTACTAGGAGCTACAGTTTTAGCTTCAGTTGAGAGATCTGGAGGTTTTGGAGTAAAAAATTTAAATGTTATTTTATATTTTGTAATCGTTACTTTAATTTTAAGAATTGTGAAAAGATTAGCATGGTGGAATCCTCAATTATTCTCAAGAATGTTTGATGGTAACGATCCAGAGGAATTGGGAATAAGAAGTTCAATTGCTTTGATGTTGACCCTTGTTGGGGTAGCAGTTCTATTTGATATCGAAGCTATTCTGGGTGCATTCCTTGCTGGTACAATATTTGCTTTTATATTTCCAAACAGAGGAAGTTTAGAAAGCAGTCTTAAAGGTTTTTCTTATGGATTCTTAATACCAATATTCTTTATCAATATTGGATTAAATTATGATGTCAGTGTTTTTTCTAATACACAATTTTATTTAGAGGTTCTTTATCTCTTTGCTATTGCAATAGCAGTGAAATTGTTGCCTACGATTTTATTAATATTTGCTGGAATAAAAATAAAACAAATTCTTGCTGGAGGTTTTTTACTTTCAGCAAGATTTAGTTTAATTATTGCTATGGCTGAAATAGGTGTCGAGATCGAATTAATATCAAAAGCTATTGAACAGCAAATAATCTTACTTGCTGTACTTACAGCTACAATTGCTCCTATTGGTTATAAATTATTATCTCCAAAAACTAAGGAATCATAATTAAGTGAAAAGTAAATTTTATCTATATTTTAAAGGGGTAGCTATGGGTGCTGCTGATATTGTACCAGGAGTATCAGGGGGGACTATAGCTTTAATAACTGGAATTTACGAAGAGCTCATTGAGTCAATTAAAAATATTAATTTAAGATTATTTAAAACCTTATTTACAAAAGGCTTTAAATCTTTCTGGGATGATTTAAATGGAAATTTTTTACTAACTCTTGCTCTAGGAATAATAAGTTCAATCTTGCTTCTTGCGCAATTTATAAGTTATTTGCTTTCAAATCACGAGTTTAAAATATGGGGTTTTTTCTTTGGACTTATTTTGTCTTCTGGAATTTTAATTTATCGTGAAATCAAAAATATTTCATCAAGTTCGCTTACTTTTTTATTCCTGGGAATTTTGACAGCTTCAATAATTTCAATATCTGGACCAACTAACACACCAAATAACTATTTTTTCATATTTTTAACTGGTTCAATTGCTATATGTGCAATGATTTTACCTGGGATTAGTGGTTCATTTATTTTGCTCTTACTTTCAAAATATGAGTTTATTATAAATTCAATAAAAGATTTCAAATTTGACGTATTAATTGTATTTGCACTGGGTTGTATATTTGGTTTACTTTTATTTAGTCGTTTCTTGTCTTATTTATTTAAAAATTATAAAGATTATGTTTTATCGCTACTCTCCGGTTTTTTATTTGGCTCATTGGTCAAAGTTTGGCCATTTAAAACAATTCTTGAAACAAGAATTAACAGTGATGGCATTATAGAGCCATTTGTTACTAGGCCTGCTTTACCAAGTTCTGGGAACATTGAAGAAATTATATTTTTTGTTATGTTTTCATTAGTCGGCTATCTCTTAATATATTTTTTACAAAAGAAATCAATACAAGATAATAAAGAACAATAAGTGATTAAAATAAAGATATGAGATTAGGATTACCCGAACTATTAATAATACTTACAATTTTATTACTGCTATTTGGTGCAAAAAGGTTGCCTGGATTAGCTAAATCATTAGGAAAGTCGACAAGAGAGTTTAAATCAGGTTTAGAAGAAGAATAGCGATAATGAAAAAAACTTATTTATTGCTATTGATTTTTTTAATTTCATGCAGCCAGGGCGCTACAGAAGAATTTCAATCTGGAGAAGAAGTTTACGAAGCAAGATGTAGTGCTTGTCATGGTCCTAATTTTGAAGGAAGAGTTGGGCCAAATATTGATTCAAATTCTCCATCTGCTTCAATGCCTGATTCTTATTGGATTCAAACTATAACAAAAGGCAAAGGATCTATGCCTGCTGTCAGATTAAGTGACAAGGAAGTATCTTTAGTTATTGAATATATTAAAAATAATTATTAGTTAAATTCTTTTTGTATCTTTATTCAATTGAAGTAATTTATCTTTAATTTCACTTAATGGTTCCAATGAATCTAATCTCCAATTCCAGTTACCTAATTGTTGCCCAGGTATATTGAATCTTGCTTCTTTACCAAGCTCTAATAAATCTTGGACTAAAGTTCCAGCCAATTGACAAGGCGTTTCCCATATAACTGATATTGCATTCCAAACATCAGAATCAAATTTATTTATTAAGTTGCCATCAACAAACTCTTTGAAATGTTTTCTTTGACCATCTGAAGTTTCTTCAAGCCATTGCTTTGTTGTTGGTGAGTCATGAGTTCCAGTATATGCAGCGCAGTTGTAAGCCCATTCAGAAGGTGGAGCTTCTTCATCCCAACTATTATGAGGTATTCTTTGATTTAACATTTTAATTCCAGGAATATTAAATTCTTCTCTCGCTTCATCCATTTCATCAAGATCAAGTGCAAATAAATCCTCTGCAAGAATTCTTTCAAGCTCGATATCATCTTTGATTCCTTCAAGAAAACTTTTTGCAGGTCCTTTCCTCCAGACTCCTTCGACTCCTAGTCCGCCATTAGGTATTGCCCAAAATTGAAATAAACCCCCAAAATGATCTATCCTTAATAATTCATATTTACTTAAACAAGAATTTAATCTATCAATCCACCATTTATAATTTTCTTTTTTATGTTCTTCCCATAAATAAAGTGGATTACCCCATATTTGTCCTGCCGCAGTAAATACGTCAGGTGCTGCGCCAGCAACATTAGCCATTTCAAAATTTTCTTCTAAATCAAATAATGATTTATTCATCCAAACATCACAAGAATGAAAGTTTGTATAGATAGGCACGTCACCCAATATTTTGACATTTTTTTTATTTCCGTATACATTAAGTTTGTTTAATTGTTGTGTAAATAAAAATTGAACAAATAATTGATAAGAGTACTCTTCTTTGTTCTCTTCTTTAAAATTTTTTAATGTATTCCTATCTGGGTTAATTAAATCTTTAGGCCATTTTTTCCAATCATCACCATATAGTGAAGTAGCCATTTGAAAAATTAATTCATTTTCAAGTCCAGGATTATTTTCCTCGTACTCATTAATTTCACTATGCAGTGAATTTATATTATCTTTATATAAATTTTTATGACTTTTTCTTAGAATTGATTCTTTAAATTTGTAAACATCTAAAAAATTTACTTTTGAAAGATTTTTAGGACTATTATTTAGGTCATCTTTTTCAATAATTCCTATCTCTGCAAGATATGTTAAATCAATTAATGCAAAATTTCCTAATTTTGAAGAACTGCTTGAGTAAGGAGAAAACTGAACATTATCTGTTGGTCCAAAAGGAAGGACTTGCCAAATTTTTACCCCTGTTTCATGTAAAAAATCAATCCATTCATATGCATTTTCTCCAAAGTCTCCAATTCCATGACCTCCAGGAAGTGCTGTTGGGTGGAGTATTATCATGCTTGATCTATCTATATCCAAATCTGCTCCATTTTCTCTATGTTGCTATATAATAACTGGCTAAAATGTAATTTGTTGGATTTAATATGGTAGAAACACATAATGTAGAATTTGCTGATGATGATATTGATGGTCAAAAAATTGTATTTTTTGATGGTAAATATCACAAAATTGAAGATGTTCATATCGGAAATTATGATTTTCGATTTAATTTTAATGATAAAAAACACTTCTCTATTAATTCAGAAAACATAGTAAATATAAAAATACATACTGAACCAAGTATCAATGAAGTATGGCTTTTGTTAGAAAATCCAAAATTTAACCCTATTGAAATGAAAAAAATAGGAGTTACTGATAGATTTAATTATTGGGAAATTGACATTTCTTTGGAATCAGAAAGTTTCAAATTTTCATTTGCTGGGGTAAATGAAAAAAATTCTGGAATTTACTTTGGAACTAGCGGAATAGCAAATTTTATATCACCTTCAGAAAAATGGGTATTTAATAAAAATGATTTTTCAATTCATGAAATACCTGACTGGGTATTTGGTGGTGTTATGTATCAAATATTCCCGGATAGATTTTGTAACTCTAAAGAAGAATTAAATAAAGAAGGGACAGTTCCTTGGGGAAGTATTCCTAAAAGATTAGAACATCAGGGAGGCGATTTATATGGAGTAATTGAAAAACTAGAATATTTAAAAGATTTAGGTGTGAATATCCTATATTTAAATCCAATTTTTCTTTCTACAAGTATTCATAGATACGACACTTGGGATCATAAAAAAGTTGATCCAACATTGGGAGGAGAAGATGCATTAAGAGAATTAGTTCAAAAAGCTCACGAAAAAAATATGAAAATAATCTTAGATTGTTCGTTGAATCATTTTCATCCTCAAAACTTCGCTTTTCAGGATGTCATTAAGAATGGAGAGAGTTCAGAATTTGCAGATTGGTTTACAGTATATGATTATCCAGTTAGATTAAAATATCGTCCACACTTACTTTCAAAAACACACAAGGTTGGCTGGGATGGAGAAGAAGATCAATATAAAGCTTATTTAGAGGACATCACATTTAAAGAAACTAATTTGGAAGTTGAAATTATGAAAGATGACGGGCCAATCATTGAACCAACATTTAAAGCTTGGTGGGGCGTGCCTGACATGGTGAAAGTAGATATGACTTCAGTTGGTGCCAGAAACTGGGCTCTTGATGTCGGCAGATACTGGATAGAAGAATTTGATATTGATGGATGGAGAATGGATGTTGCAAAAGAAATTGACTTACCTTTTTGGGCAGAATTTAGAAATGTTACAAAATCAGCAAAAAAAGATGTCTTACTTTTTGCAGAAATTTTTGGTGACACTTCTTTATGGCTTCAAGGAGATAAATTTGACTCTCCAATGAACTATTCATTTAGAGAATTAATGAATGATTATTTTGCTCATACAGATATTACTGCTAAAGAATTTGCAGAAGGACTTGTAGGGTTATATACAATGTATTCTTTTGAAGCATTATCTGCCTGTCAAAATTTATTAAGTTCACATGATGTAAGACGTTTCCTAAATAGATCTGAAAATAACATTGGCGCTCTTAAGTCAGCAATGTTTATGCAAGCAACATTCCCGGGCGTTGCTGGAATATATTATGGTGATGAAGTTGGTCTTAATGGAGGAGATGAACCATCAAACAGGGAAGCTTTTCCATGGCATGATGAAAGTTCTTGGAACAATGATTTAAGAATGTGGGTTAAAGAATTAATGAATTTAAAATCAGAACTTATTCCATTAATAAAAGGTAAATTTGAACTTATTGGTTATTCGGATTCAGCGGTTGCATTTAGAAGGTATTTTGAATCAGAATCTGTAATTTGTCTTATTAACAGAGATTCTTTACTCAAAGAGTGGAAAATTAAGACGGAATCTAATGAAATTGAGTTGATTTGGGGACATGAGGAAGTAAAACATATGAATAAAGAAATAATAATAAAAAATCTTCCTCCTTATTCTGGTGCAATATTTAGAGAAATTAGTTAGTTAATTTTATAAATTTAAATTATTATTTTATATATATAAATTTAGGGGAAATATGACAATTGACTTACATTCGTTTCTTAGAGATCAAGAAAAAGAAATAACAAATGCTATTGAAGGCAAAACTTTAATAGATTATATAAACAGAAATGCAGAAGAATACGGTAACTATCCAGCTCTGAATACACCTGCAAATAATGAATATTCTGCATGGGATGCTATGTCTTGGTCAGAATTAAGAGACGAAGTAAAGAACCTAGCTTCCGGCATGATTGATCTTGGATTAAACATAGGGGATATGGCCTTTATAATGTCTAACAATATAAAAGAACACAACATTGCAGACTTGGCAATTGTATATAGTGGAGCCACTCCTTCAACAATTTATAAACAATTAAAATCTGGACAAATTGAATATGTTGCGAATTTAATGGAAGCAAAGATTGCTGTGGTTGGTGATCTAGAGTTATTTGCAGAGGTTGATGCTGCAAGAAAAAATAGTCCAAAATTAGAATATATAGTTTTAATAGAAGGATACGAAGAAGTAAAAGATAGAGATTATGTAGTTAGTTATCACGAACTAATACAAAAAGGTTTAGAAATTAATCAAAAAGATGATTCAAAACTACAAGCCGCTATAGATTCAGTTACTCCAGAATCGTTAGCATGTTTAATTTTTACATCGGGCACTACTGGCAATCCAAAAGGGGTAATGATAACTCATAAAAATGTTCTTTGGACGATTCAAAGCTTATTTTCAGAAATGATACCAGCATCCAATTTTCCGAGGATAGTTTCATACTTACCAATGGCACATATTGCAGCAAGGGCTGGAGATCATTATCAAGCTATATACAGAACAGGACAGATATTTCCTGTTCCTCAATTAGAAGATATGGCCGCTGCTCTTCCTACAATTCAGCCCTCAGTATTTATAGCTGTTCCAAGAGTTTGGGAAAAATTTCAAGCTGGCTTACTAAACAAAATTAATGAATCTGACAAGAAAGACCTAGCATTGAAAGCTATTGATAATGCTTTAGAAAGAGTTGAATATGAGCAACGAGGTGAAAGCGCTCCACTTGGAGTTAGATTAAAAGATGCATTATTCAAAAAGCTTGTTTTTAAGAAATTTAAAGATGGATTAGGAATCTCTAACACTGAATATTTTGTTACTGCAGCTGCAGCTATGAATCCAGATTTACAAAAATGGTTCCATGCAATCGATATAAATGTAACTGAAATATATGGTATGACAGAAAATACTGGACCAACGACAATTGGAGTTGCTGAAAATGCACAGGAATTTATAAAGGCAAAATTAAAATCTAACGGAGTAAAGGTCCCGAAAGTATTAAATCCAATTGGAAAAGTAGGCATACCAATAGCTGGAACTGAGATAAAAATATTAGATGATGGAGAGCTATGTCAGAGAGGAAACCATGTTTCACAGGGTTATTACAAAGCTGAATCAGAAACGAAGGAAACTTTTGACAAAGAAGGCTGGCTTCATACTGGGGATTTAGCTGAAATTGATGAAGACGGATATGTAAAGATTATTGGACGAAAAAAAGAAATACTTATTACTTCAGCAGGAAAGAATATAGCCCCTGTAGAAGTTGAAGATTTGGTAAAACCACATCCACTAATTGGACAAGTATGTGTTGTAGGAGATGGTAAAAAATATTTAACTGCCCTAGTTGTTCTTGATGGTGATGGTGGAGCAGAAAAATGGGCAGAAGAAAATGGTGTAAATTATGATATAACCGGTATGTCTAAAGATGAAAAAGTTATATCAGCTGTACAGGACCAAGTCGATCTTGCTAATAGTAAAGTTGCACAAGTTCAACAAATAAAAAAGTTTACAATATTAGAAAATGAGTGGACGGACACTAGTGGAGAACTTACTCCAACCTTAAAATTAAAAAGGAATGTAATAGCTGATACATATAATGATGAAATTGAATCAATGTATAAGGAGGATTAAAGATGGCTCAAGTATCATTTGAAGACAAAACTGTAGTAGTGACTGGGGCTGGAAATGGTCTTGGAAAGTCATATGCTCTCGAATTTGCTAAAAGAGGAGCAAATGTAGTTGTTAATGATTTAGGAGGATCTGTTGATGGGTCAGGATCTGGTAACTCTCCAGCAGATGAAGTTGTAGATGAAATTAAAAATAATGGTGGTAATGCGGTTGCTAATTATGACTCAGTTGCTACAAAAGAAGGTGGAGAATCAATAGTCAATTCTGCTATAGAAGCTTTCGGAGGGCTCCATGCCGTTGTTAATAATGCTGGAATACTGAGAGATAAAAGCTTTGCAAAAATGACAGAAGAAGATTTTAATGCGGTTCTTGATGTTCACTTAAAAGGAACTTTCTTTGTTTGCCAACCAGCATTTATACATATGAAAGAAAATGGATATGGACGATTTGTAAATGTAGCTTCTCCATCAGGATTGTTTGGAAATTTTGGACAGTCAAACTATGGTGCTGCAAAAATGGGAATTGTAGGCTTAACTAATATTATTGCAATTGAAGGTGCTAAATATAACATAAATGCAAATGTTCTGGCTCCTAATGCGACAACAAGGATGACAGAAGAATTGTTTGGAGAAGAGTTTGGCAAATTGTTCAAAGTTGAGCAGGTCACACCTTTAGTTGTTTATCTTGCATCAGAAGCATGTGAAACAACTCATGAGATATTTTCAGCAGGTGCTGGAAGATATGCAAGAATTGGAATTAATACACATGTTGGATATGTAAATCCAGATGCTTCAGCTGATGATATTTCAGAAAATATTGAAGACATTAGAACAATTAAAGATGGCACATATCCTATGAATAATGCTGATGAATTAGTAATAATACAAAAAGCTTTACAAGGAGAATAAAATTGTCAGATACAAAGACAGATACAAGCAACCCAGAACTTTTAGTTAAAGAAAAGTTAGATGAGCTAGTTAGTTTTAGAAACACAACTGAATCAATGCATGAATTTTGGGCAAAGCAATACGACCTTGGTTTAGCTTGGGTACATTTTCCAACTGGATCAGGAGGATTAGATCTTAATCCAAAATTTCAATTAATGATAAATGAAACATTAAGAAAAGAAGGCATATCAATTAACAATAGAATTGCAAATATTCTTGGAATAGGTATGGGAGCTCCTACTATTGCAGAATTTGGAACAGAAGAGCAAAAAAACAAATATCTTAGGCCTATGTTTGCGGCTGAAGAAATATGGTGTCAAATGTTTTCTGAACCAGGTTCTGGCTCTGACCTAGCAAGTCTATCAACAAAAGCTGTAGACGATGGAGATGGTTATATTGTCAACGGTCAAAAGGTATGGACTACATTAGGGCATTTAGCAAAATGGGGATTATTAGTTGCTAGAACAGATCCAAATGTCCCTAAACACAGGGGTTTAACATTCTTTATTGTTGATATGGAATCTGAGGGTGTCGAAGTTAGACCTTTAAGACAAATTACAGGTGAGGCTGAATTTAATGAAGTTTATTTTACAGATGTAAAAGTTCCTAAAGAAAATGTTTTAGGAGAAGTCGGAGACGGTTGGAGAGTGTCATTAGCAATATTAATGAATGAAAGAGTAGCTATTGGAGGAAATGTTAGAGAAAGAGGGGCTGGAGCCCCAGGACACCTTGTTCAACTATGGAAAGATAAAGGTCTAGACGATCCGGTTATAAAAGATCAATTAATGGAGTTATGGATACAACAAGAAGCAGTTAGATTAACTAATTTAAGAGCTACACAACAAAGAGAGAAAGGAACTCCTGGTCCTGAAGGCTCAACAAGTAAATTACATGAAGCTGAAATAAACAAAGCATCATACGAGTTTGGAATGGATATGTTGGGCAATGACGGTCTTTTATTCCCCAGAGGTTATGCTTTATCACAACCAGAATTAAATTTTGATAATGATTCTTTTGGATTTACAGACACTCAAAGTTTGTTTTTGAGAGCTAGAGCCAACTCTATAGAAGGTGGTACATCAGAAATAATGAGAAATATTATTGCCGAAAGAGTACTTGGTTTACCAAGTGAACCAAATCTTGATAAAGAAAAAGCGTGGAAAGATATTCCTAGATCTTAATTTTCAATTACTAGACAAAATTTTCCGGAATCAACTCTAATTTTTAATATATTTGAATTAGTAACATTTCTTAATGTTTTCGATGAGCCATAATTAATATTTTCATTTTTAACATTCCACCTAGCGCCATTTATTGAAACACCTTCAAGAGGAGATAAAGGAATTAAACTAAATACTTTGCCACCTTCAACATTTATTATTTCTGAATTTGTAAAAATTATATTTTTATCAGACTGTTTCCACTCAATATATTCTTTTGTGTGGAATGCTGAAATCGTTAATAAGTTGCCAAAAAGATGGTCTAATTCTCCAGATTCTCCTCCAATAATCGTAATATTTTGATAGTTATTTATTTTTAAATAATTTAATGCAAGCTCAAAATCAGTTTTATCTTTATCTATTTCATAACTAATAATTTCAGCCTTATCTTTTCTTGCTCTATCTAATGTTTTTGAATTAATTGAATCTAAATCACCAATTATTAGATTTGGAATTAAAAATAATTTATACAAATATTCTGTTCCAGAATCAACCCCTATAACATAGTCATATTTTTCTAATTTATCTCTACTAATAGAACATTCACCTGCAAGGGACACAATAACATTTTTCATTTTAAATATTTGCACATATCTAGTTCTTACTATTATTAAGTATATGACTGATGAATTTAAATTTCATATTGGAGATACAGCAGTAGAAAAAATTCTTGAACTTAAAGATCAAGAACCAGGAGATAAAGAGTATGCACTTTTTCTTCAAATTGATGGTGTTCACGAAAACCAATTCACTTATGACTTAAGTTTTCTTGATTTGGAAGCGGTTAAGTCTGATGATAAAAGAGTAGATTTCAAAAACTTACCGGTTGTTATCGCTAATAAAGATATAGAAAATTTTAATGGAGCAAGCTTAGAAATGTCAGATGACCCTGCTGTTCCTGGTTTAACGATGGATAATCCAAATACTCCTAGTCCTGCAATGTTTGGGAATCCAGATGATTTACCTGAATTAAAAGGTGAACTAGCTGAAAAAGTACAACAAGTTTTGGAGAATCAAATTAATCCAGCTATCGCATCACATGGGGGTGCTGCCCAGTTAGTTGGAGTAGAAAATCAAGATGTTTATTTAAGACTTGGTGGAGGTTGCCAAGGTTGTGGAATGGCACAAGTCACTCTTCAGCAAGGTATAGAGGCTTCTTTAAGGGAAGCTATTCCTGAAATTGGGAATATTATTGACGCAACTGATCACGCATCTGGTGAAAATCCTTATTTTGAATCTACATCCCATTCACACTAATTAGAATTTAATTACTGTTTTCCCTATATTTTTTCTTTCTAGAAAATTTTCTAAAGCCAATGAGGTTTCTTCAAGATTAAATACATTCTTTGGGACAATATTTAATTTATTTTCATTAACATATGATATAAGTTCACCAAAATCTTCTGCTGTTTCATTAGGAGACGTATTAGTCCATCGTCCCCACCAGACACCAACTATTGAAACTCCTTTAACAAGAGTTAAATTAAGAGAAATTTTGGGTATTGAACCATTTGCAAATCCAATTACTAAATGTCTTCCATTAAAACCTGTTGCGCGCAATGCCTGTTCTGAAACATCTCCACCAACTGGATCCATAACAATATCAACACCTTTTCCATCAGTTAAACTTTTTGCTGTTTCCTTAAGATCTTGCTGATCATATCTGATTACTTGATCAGCTCCTAGACTTTTTACATAACTTTCTTTTTCATCAGAACCAACAGCACATATTGTTTTCAAACCCATTACTTTTGCTAACTGAATAGAAGCAGTCCCTATTCCACCTGATGCACCTAGAATTAAAAGAGTTTCCTCTTTTTTAGCATTAGCTCTTCGTTTAAGAGCATAATAAGTTGTCCCGTAATTTATTGGTAAGCTAGCTCCAGCAAGAGAATCGAATTCATTATTTACTGGGATTACTAAATTTTTGTTCAAAGAAACAAATTCAGCAAAACCACCAACTGGTGGCAAACCTATAACCTTTGAACCAACTGGGAGTTCAACATTCTTACCTTTTTCCTCAATTGTTCCACATACTTCATTTCCAGGTGTAAATGGAGGGTCAAGCACAATTTGATATTTTCCTTGTACTAATAAAGCATCAGGAAAGTTAACACCTGCAGCTTCAACTTTTATTAAGACTTCGTCGTCGGAAATAGAGGGTTTTGGTAGTTCTTTTATTTCCAGAAGGCTAGGTTCGCCCAGTTTTGTACATACAATTGACTTCATTTTTACTCTCTTTCCTTAACTCCAGATAATTTTTTAGCAAAATCTTTTTTTTCTTCAATATCAACTTTTCTTCTTATTTGCACTCTTTGTGCTTGAGGAGATCCGGCTCCGTGCATAGATTCTGTTAAATAAGCTACAGCATTTCTTCCAAGAGTCATATTTTCAATTAATCTTAAAATTTTTACTCTATCCTCTGCATTAATATCATCTTTTCCTTTTAGATACTTTTTTAAATCTTCTGACATTTCACCTTCATTGAAGTCAACTCCTGATGGCATTGATCCAACTAGTCCACCTGCTAAATCTTGTGCAAGCCTTCCTATTTCGTATGTTTCCTTAGTGACATGCTGTTTACATACATTTGCTAATAGATCATCGTTCATATAGTTACCAGATTTTGTTTTTGACCCTTGAAGTGATGATGCTATTCCAGTCGCATATATTGTTTCATTTAGTTTGTTCATCTCAACAATTTTATCTTTTATATGTGATGCATTTTCTACACCATTAAATTCGGCAATAGTTGCTGCAGCCCCAATTAGTACATCACCAACTCCAGCTTTACAAACATAAGATCTTCTATGGTATGTTGTAAATCTCTCAACAAGCATTGCTGCATAGTCATATTCGCCATCCATAAAAATATATTCGTTAGGGATGAATACATTATCAAAAATAACCATTGCTTCTTGACCTGCAAAATATTTATTTCCAACATCGTATTCACCTGGCTCCATACTCCTTGTATCACAAGACTGCCTTCCGTAAATATATGTTATACCTTCTGCATCTACTGGAATAGCTCCAACTATTGCATAATCTTTATCATTTTCTGACAATCTAAGTGTTGGCATTACAACCATCCAATGAGAGTTTATACAGCCGGTTTGATGCGCTTTTGCTCCTTTAACATAAACGCCCTTTTCATCTCTATCAACTATTCGTAAATATAAATCTTCATCTTCTTGTTCGTGGGGTAACTTTGACCTATCGCCTTTAACATCTGTCATTGCACCTCCAATAACTAAATTATATTTGTGCATTTCGGTTAAAAATTTAATAAAATTGTCATGATAATTTGTTTTATATTTTTCATCAATTTCATAAGTTACGGAATGTAATGCATTGAAGGCATCCATACCCACACATCTCTGAAAACATGTACCAGTAAGTTGTCCAAGTTTCCTTTGCATTTTATTTTGAAGAAATAAGTCTTCGTTGTTTTCAGCAATATGGAGAAATCTATTTATAGATTCTCCAGTATAAGGAGACTTAGCAGTTGCTAATTCAGGTTCTTTAACTGCCAAATCGTAAGTTTCAGCCATCGCTTCAATACTTGGTTTTATAATTGGATGAGTTAAAGGGTCTTTAACCAATTCACCCATTAAATATATTTTTAAATCCCTATTAGATATTGATTCTAAATAGGTTTCTTTATTAGAAATTTTATCCATATAATATTATAGAATTTGTTAACAGGCGAAGGCTTCCTAAAGTTTAAAATTAATTATATAACTTCAAACAATCCTGCAGCACCCATTCCACCGCCAACACACATAGTTACTACTACATATTTAGCGCCTCTTCTTTTACCTTCCATAAGTGCATGCATAGTCATTCGAGCACCAGTCATTCCATATGGATGACCAATTGAAATTGAACCTCCATTAACATTGTATATTTCATTATCAATACCAATTTGATCTCTACAATACAATGCTTGAACGGCAAATGCTTCATTTAATTCCCAAAGCCCAATATCTTCTACATTTAAATTAAACTTTTCTAATAACTTTGGAACAGCATAAATTGGTCCAATCCCCATTTCTTCTGGTGCTAATCCAGCAACAGTCATTCCTCTATAATAACCAAGTGGATTTAGGCCTTTCTTTTCAGCTACTTTAGCTTCCATAACAACAACTGAGGCTGAACCATCAGAAAGTTGGGATGCATTTCCAGCTGTTATAAATTTACCCTCTCCATACACAGGCACAAGAGATGATAGACCCTCTATATTTGTTTCTGGTCTGTTACCTTCATCTTTTTCTAAAACAACTTCCTCTTCAGAGACCTCTCCAGTTTCTTTATCTTTAACTAACTTTGTTGTAGTAGTTGAGATTACTTCATCAGCATAGATTCCAGAATCTTGTGCTGCAGCTGTTCTTTGTTGACTTTGAAGTGAATATTCGTCTTGGCTTTCTCTTGTTACAGTATATTTTTCAGCCACATTATCAGCTGTTTCTATCATTGGCATATACGCATGTTGAGCGTGTTCAGTAACATTTTCATCAATTTGTAATCTCATTTCTGCTGTTTGAACTAATGAAATGGACTCAACACCACCTGCGACCACAACATTCATGTTATCTGTAATAACTTGTTTTGAAGCAGTAGCTATTGCCATCATTCCAGAAGAACATTGCCTGTCAATAGTCATGCCAGAAACAGTATTAGGAAGACCTGCAGCTATCCCCCCAAGCCTGCCAATATTTAAAGCTTGAGTTCCTTGTTGTTGAGCACATCCCATTACTACATCTTCAACTTCTTCAGGGTCTATTCCCGCTCTATTTACAGCCTCTTTTATTGAATACGATGCGAGAGTTGGAGCAGCTGTATTATTATAAGCTCCTCTATAAGCCTTTCCTATAGGTGTTCTAGCTGCCGATACAATTACTGCTTCTCTCATTTTATTTTCCTTTTATTCTGTTACTACATATAAAGTTAAAGGTTCAGCTATAGCAGCTGGTTTATCTTTTCCTTCAATTTCTATTGTAGCAGTATGCTTTGTTAACCATCTTCCGCCTTTTTTGTCCTGCACTTCAGTAAGTACAAATCTTCCACGTATCTTGCTATTAACTGGCACTGCTTCCATAAAGCGAACTTTGTCGAGACCATAGTTAATTGCCATCTGCATATTTTCAGGCATAACAGTATTATCAGCTGAAAGGTAAGACAACAAACTTAAAGTTAAGAAACCATGTGCAATAGTTGTACCCCAAGGAGTACTTTTTGCCATCTCAGGATCAACATGTATAAATTGGTGATCATTTGTACCTTCCGCAAATTGGTTAATTCTATCTTGAGTAATTTCAAGCCAATCAGAAACGCCAACTTCTTCACCTATGTAATTTTTCATCTCTTCAGCTGGAACCATCATGTTATCTCCTTTATTAAATTCTTATTTGCAGCTTTTTTTGCAAACATTAAAGTACTTTGTTTAAATAATTCTATTTCTTTTTCATCAACTTTTCCATAAGAACCATGAGAATATCTAACATATACACCTTCCATAATCATGGCATGCTTCCAGTATGATAATCTTGTATAAAATTCTATATCATTAATACTCAGATCTGTTTTGTTTTCGTATAATTTAATTAATTCATTTCTTGAGGAGAATCCACCTGCAAGGCTAGGTGAATAAATAAATGGAGTTTCTTCTTCTTCTGGATTTGACCATGAGGCAATAATTGTACCAAGGTCAGCTAAGGGATCACCAATTGTGCAAAGTTCCCAGTCCAATACTGCAGCAACGGATCCATTATTTACTCTTACATTATCTAATCTATAATCTCCATGAACTATGCAAACTCTTTGTTGTTTAGGGATGTTTTCAAATAATAATTTTGTTGCTAAATCTAATTCTTTTATTTCTCGAACCTTTTGTGCTTCAAATTGTTTGTTCCATCTATTGAGTTGTCTTTCAACATATCCTTCATGTTTTCCTAAATCTGATAGTTCAGAATTTATTACATCAAAATTATGAATTGTTGAAATAGTTTCTATAAATGATTCAGATATTTTTTCTTTATCATCTTTTGAATATTTTTCAGCTTCAATGTTAGTTGCAATTGTTTCACCTTTAATATATTCCATAACATAGAAATCATCATCACAAACTTTTTTATCTTTATAAAGAAAGATAGGTTTGGGTACTTTTATGTTGTTTTTAGACAATACGTCAATAATTTTGTATTCTCGAGACATATTATGTGCTGACTCAAGCTTATCACCATAGGGAGGTCTTCTTAATACGTATGTATTTTCTTTATCAAATACTTTAAAGGTAATATTTGATCTACCAACTTTAAATTGTTCGTACTTGAAGTTTTTATCTATATCAACATTTTTAGCTATTAAATCTCTTATAGGCTCATTAAAAAACTCCATTAAACAATATATTACTCAAAGTTTCTTTTGTTGAAGGCAGTTAATTGATAGAATAAATTGTGGATTTTAATTACTCAAATAAATCGATTGAATTACAAGAAAGTTTACTTAAATTTTTTGATGAACACATCTATCCGAATGAGATAGGTTACGAAAAAGCAATTGAAGAATCAGGAGATCCACTACATATTCCGTCTGTTTTAGAAGATTTAAAAGAAGAAGCAAAAAAACTAAATCTTTGGAATCTATTTTTACCAGATGAAAATCATGGTCCTGGACTTTCTAATCTTGACTATGCTCCGTTAGCAGAAATTATGGGGAGAGTTTGGTGGGCATCAGAAGTATTTAACTGTTCCGCTCCAGATACAGGAAATATGGAAATTCTTGCAGAATTTGGAACAGATTTACAAAAAGAAGAATGGCTAAAACCACTTTTAGACGGAAAAATTAGATCTTGTTTTGCAATGACCGAACCTAACGTAGCTTCTTCTGACGCAACAAATATTAGTAGCTCCATAGTTAGTGATGGAGACAATTATGTAATTAATGGAAGAAAATGGTGGACATCGAATGCTATAAATCCAAAAGCAGAAATTTGTATTTTTATGGGCATTACTAATCCTGATAACCCTCCTCATGAAAGACAGAGCCAGGTATTAGTACCAATGGATACTGAGGGTGTCACAATTGTTAGACCAATGCATGTGTTTGGATATGATGATGGATATACAGGCCATCCAGAAGTTAAATTTGAAAATGTAATAGTACCAAAGAGTAACTTAATTGGAGGTGAAGGAGCTGGATTTAAGATTGCTCAAGCTAGATTAGGGCCAGGAAGAATCCACCATTGCATGAGAACCATAGGCATGTCTGAAAGGGCATTGGAACTTATGATTAAGAGAACTCTAGAACGAGAAGCTTTTGGCAAAAAACTTTCAGAACAAGGTGTAATACAACAATGGATAGCTAAATCAAGAATAATGATTGAAGAGGCAAGATTGCTTACTTTAAAGACTGCTTGGTTGATGGACACAGTTGGTAAAGATCAAGCAAGAATAGAAATATCAGCTATCAAAGTATCAGTTATTGAGACAGCCACTTATGTCATTGATAAGGCTATTCAAGCACACGGAGCAATGGGAGTCTCTCAGGATACACCTTTAGCGAGAATGGCAGCTGGAGCAAGAGTATTAAGAATAGCTGATGGACCAGATGAAGTTCATCTTCAATCTATTGCTAAAAGAGAAATAAATAAACATAGGTAATTATGGAAACTGTTGGAGTCATTGGTGGAGGTCAAATGGGTAGCCAGATAGCTGCATTGTCTGCTATGGCTGGATACGAGACGCATGTATATGATAGTGATAGTAAAAATCTTAAATCAAAAATAAAATTTACAGAAGATAATTTAGTAAACCTCATTGATAAAGGAAGATATGACAAATCAAAATTAGAAAATTTTAAAAAACATCTTCATTCATCCGAAAGCATCGATGAAACAATTAACAATAAGTCATTTGTTATAGAAGCTGTTGTTGAAAGACTAGATGTAAAATTAGAAATATTTGAAAATATATCAAAAAAATTAGATAAAAATGTTGTATTAGCTACAAATAGTTCTTTTATACCTGCATCTGAAATTGCAAAATCATGTGATCACCCAACAAGATTTATAAATATGCACTTTTTCTATCCACCAATAAGAATGGATTTAGTTGAAATTTCTTACCCAGCTGAAACAAATAAAGAAACAATTGAACGTACTCAAAATTTAGGTAAAGACATGGGAAGAACTGTAATTACGTGCAAAAAAGAAACACCAGGGTTTATTGTAAACAGGATGTTAGCTGCTTTAACAGATGAAGCATATCAACTTTATGACGAAGGTATTGCAGATTTTAAAGATATTGATATAGCAATTAAAAAAGGTTTAAATCATCCTTTAGGACCATTTGAACTTTCAGATTATTCTGGACTTGATATACATTATTATGCAAAGTTGAAAATTTTTAATGAAACTAACGATCCAAAAGATTATCCAAAGGAATTTCTTGAAGAAAAAGTAAAAAAAGGAGAGCTTGGAGTTAAGTCAGGAAAAGGCTTCTACGATTACAACTAGAAATTAAAATCTTCATCTTTAAGATTAAAAAAGAATTCTCTTTCTGCTTCAATTTTTAAAACAATTCTTTCAGTTTGAACAGGAAATGGATAAGGCTTATTCCAGTATTTGTTAGAGAGTGATTGTATATTTTCGAAAGCTTCTTCGCCCTGTATTTCATCAACTACTTTACCTCTAACTTCAACAAATTTAAAAGTATCATCATGCTTCCAAATCATTACGTTAACCCTTTTATCATTTGCAGTATTAAGATATTTTGCTCTGTGAATTTCTGTATTAATTAATAAATACTCACCATCAGTATCGACCCACATAATATGGGTTTGAGGCGAGCCATCTTTAAATAATGTAGTAAACGCTGCATAGTTTGCTCCCGAAGCCATAGCTATAGTTTTTTTGTCTAATACCATGTAAACATCTTAGAATAATAATTATGAAAGTTGTAATACAAAGAGTAGATTCATCCTCGGTTGTTGTAAATAATGATGAAATTTCATCAATTAATAATGGATTATTAATTTTATGGGGCGTAGAAGTAAATGACTCAATTGAAGATGTAGACATTTTGAGTGAAAAAATATTAAATTTGAGAATATTTCCGGATGATGAAGGGAAAATGAATAAATCAATTGTTGATGTTCAGGGATCTATATTATTAGTTAGCCAGTTCACTCTGTTGGCAGATATTTCAAGAGGCAATAGGCCATCATTTATTAAATCTGAAAATCCAGAAAAAGCAAAATTATTGTTAAAATCTGCTGTTAAAAACTTTTCTGAAAAAGTACAAGTTAAAGAAGGTGAATTTGGCGCATTTATGAAAGTAGAGCTCATAAATGATGGACCTGTAACCATACTTCTTGAAGCAAAAAATGGTAAATTGTTAACTTAAGCAGACTTAAGCTTCAGATTTTTTTTACTCTTATCGTCATTTAATTTTTTATCTAAGTAGTATTCATCACCAGCCCAAAGATGTAATCCCAAACCAGTTTTCATTGCGCATCTCTTAAAAGCATCTGATTCAGCATGTTTAGCATTTATCCCATCACTTCCTTGGTCGTGTTCAACATCTCCAATAGATGTTATGGTTACAATTTTTTGATCAATCTCAACTGTTAATTTACCAAAGCATCCAACTACTTTTCCATCTTTTTCTTGCCTGATTAGCTCAACAACTTCCCATGTATATGGCCCACAAACTTCTAATAACCTTTGAGTAATAACCGAATGTGGAATATAGTTTCCAAACTTACCTTTCGGAGCTTTTTTTATCCACTCATCAGGGAACTGTCTTGATAATTCATATAATTGATTCATTTTTTCCTCTCATTATGTTTTAAATCTTTAGTCCAATTAGGCGCTGATTTATTGTTTATGTTTATTGTTTTTAAATCAGCTTTTTCTTTCCATTCCTTATATAGAAAAGTATCTCTAATCATTTCAGGATTAAGGTTTCTATTTGCAGAGACTGCATCGAGTCCTTTTAGTTTTGGTACAAAAGTTGGTCCCAGAATAGCCAAAAGTGAATCAATCAGTTCCTCATTGTTACTTGATTTTTCAATAACCCAATTAATAAAATTTCTTAAGTCCTGTACTTTCCAATTGTATGATTTACTATAAACAAAAACTTCATCACCAAGTCTTACTGAGCCATTTTCATTTACATCATTTGCAATTTTTTGGTCATTGAAGGATTTAATACTTGTTGATGCATTTTTAACACTTCCAGAAGCATTTCTGGCAACCCAGAGAAACTCTATATCATTTGTTGATAATAACTGATCTCCAAATTCAGTTACTGATAAATCAATGTCTTCTTCACCATCTTGTAGTGAAATCTCTCTTGTTAAATCAAGAACATCATCAATTTTATTATTCATTTTTTCTCCTAAATTAAGCTGCTTCTTTATAGATTTCATGACATGAACACTTGTCATTGTGTCTATAACATAAGACAACAGCATCAAGTCCGTTTTCTTTTAGGATATCTAGTATATTTTTATTTTTCATAGTTATAAATATTAGAAATCCACTAAGACAAAAAATATTTTTTTGTCTCGCTTCTGTAAATAAATAGCAATAATATGGGCTTGTAATGACAAATGGGGATATCTTTAAATCACATATGTATGATGAAGTAATTCGTCAATACGATGAAGTTGCTGAAATGATTAATCTTGACCCCAATATAAAAGAGAGATTAAAGTTACCTCAAAGAGCGTTAACTGTAACATTTCCTTTCAGACGAGATGAATATACCGAGGTTGAAACAGTAATTGGTTATAGAGTTCAACATGTTTTATCAATGGGGCCTACAAAGGGTGGTATTAGATATGCTGAAGATGTAAACCTTGGTGAGGTTACAGCACTTTCGATTTTGATGTCCTGGAAATCCGCTATTGTTGGGTTGCCTTATGGAGGGGCAAAGGGAGGGGTAGCAATTGACCCTAGACCTCTTTCAAGAGCAGAAAAACAAAGAATTACAAGAAGATATACCGCAGAGCTCTTACCTGTCATTGGCGTTGATAAAGATATACCCGCACCTGACATGGGAACTGATGAACAAACTATGGCATGGATAATGGATACTTATAGTAACTTCGTTGGCTCACCTCAACCAGGAATTGTTACTGGAAAACCGGCTTCTTTAGGTGGCTCTATTACAAGAAGAGAAGCTACGGGTAGAGGAGCTGTTGCTATTGCTGCTGCAGCGATGGATAAGTTAAATAAAAAATACTCAGATTCAACTGTTGTAGTTCAAGGTTTTGGAAATGTTGGAAGGTATGCAGCTTTAGCCTCGTACGAAAGAGGAGCTAAGGTAATAGCTGTTAATGATTTAACAGGGGGAGTATACAACGAAAAAGGTTTGAATATTCCTGAATTATTTAAACATATAGCAAAAGAAAACACGGTAAAAGGTTTTTCTGGTGGAGATCCTTTTGTAGGAGAAATATTAGAACTTGAGTGTGATGTATTAATACCAGCTGCTGTTGGCGGAGTTATAACATCAACCAATGCGTCAAACATAAAAGCACATGTTATTGTTGAAGGAGCCAACTCACCAACTACTTTAAATGCTGATAAAATTTTAAGAGAAAATAATGTTTTAATAGTTCCAGACATTCTTGCTAACGCAGGAGGTGTAACTGGTAGTTATTTTGAATGGGTACAAAATACTCAAAATTATCTTTGGAAAGAAAAAGAACTTTATGAAAAGCTTATAGATGTTTTAGAGTCTGCTTTTGAAGAGGTTTACATTATTTCAGAAAAAAATAATTGTGATTTAAGAACAGCCGCATTAATCAAAGGGATTAAGCGTGTAGCAGCTGCAAAATTAACTAGAGGGTTGTTTCCTTAAAATCTTTTCTATTTTATTCAAAATAGCTGATTTCTTTTCATTTAAATTTTCAATTTCTTTGTTTACCTGTTCCTTATCAATATTTTTGATAGGACTTTTTTCTGGTATATCATCTGGATTCTCAAACATGTTCATTGCTTCTAAATTTTCTTCCAAGTTGCTAATTTGATTATTTATTTCTTGAAGTTCATCTGTATCGGGTGTTTCTTCGTTGTATTCAGGGCAAATTGGCTTATAGTAACACCAGTCACATAGTGTATTTTTTATAGCTGGAAAGTTATTCTCCTTGTAAGCTTTTTTTATATTTGACCATATTTCCATAATTTCATCTTTGGCATTACTTAGTGTTTCTTCTTCAACTTGAAGAGTGTGAATCGTTGAATTTTTCAAATAAATAAGTTTTAACTCTTTAGGCATTTCACCAAGTTCGTCTTTTATTAATAGAGCATATAATTTCATTGCAAAGAATCGTGGTTCTTTGTATTTAGCTGCTGGTGCTTTTCCAGATTTATAATCAATTATTATTAAATTTCCATCCTTATCTCTATCCATCCTGTCTAGTATCCCTCTAAGGTTTAAATCATCCAAAGATCCTCTTACCCATCTTTCTTTCTCTAATGGTTCAATTTCTTGTGGGTTTTCCAAAGTTAAGTAATTTGCTAGCAAATTTAATGCATCTACACCCCATTCCTTTTCTTCTTCAACATTTGAAAATAAATTTACATGCTCATCATCACTTCTTACCTTTGTCCATGCATTTCTAAATAGATTGTATAAATTCTCTGATGTTCGTTCTTCTTTAGGCAGGTTATACAAATCCTCAAGAGCTTGATGCACAGTAGTACCTTTTGCTTGCACTTCTGTAGTAGGCTCTTTTATTTTGTCAACGTTAGCAAATTTAAATTGCTTAGGACATGTTTTAAACTGAGAGGCTCTAGAAGGCGAAAGATTTTTTATCATATATAAACTATAACTTTTTTTATTATTTTTTACACGATGTACTCTTGTAATGTGAAGAAATTCATTAAATTATTACAAATTGTTGGAGTTATAACTTTTATTCTTTACTTTGTCGTCGGTGTTCTATATAACTCATTTAGTTGGTTTAACCATTTATTTGGATAATTAAGTCCCATTAATTATTGATATACCAAACATTTGCTAAAGTTAATTTGATGAGTCGTTCGAAAATTAAAGTTGCAATTCTTGGTGTCGGCAATTGTGCAAGTTCTTTAGTTCAAGGTCTTGAATATTATAAAAGTGATGACACCGAGAATGGGTTAATATCAGATGTTATTGGTGGTTATAAAGTATCTGATATAGAAATAGTTGCTGCTTTTGATATAAATAAAGAGAAAGTTGGAATAGATCTTTCTGAAGCAATTTTTAAAGAACCAAATAATACTTCAAAATTTTCAGAAGTACCAAAATTGAATATTGAAGTTAAGCCAGGAAAAACATTAGATGGTGTTGGTAAATTCGTTGAAGATAAGATTCCTGTAGTTGATGACTCAAATCAAGTTATTGATGAACTGATTAAATCTAATGCAGAAATATTAGTAAATCTACTACCTGTTGGCTCAGAAGAAGCAGTTAAATACTACGCAGAGTGCGCAATCAAAGCCAAAGTAGGTTTCATAAATTGCATCCCTGTCTTTATTGCTAGAGATAAACAATGGTACAAAAAATTTAAAGACAACAATGTTCCACTAATAGGTGATGACATAAAGAGTCAAGTTGGTGCAACTATTGTTCATAGGGCATTAGCTCAATTATTTTCTGACAGAGGTATAGAGCTTAAAAGATCATACCAATTAAATGTTGGTGGAAATATGGATTTTTTAAATATGTTAGAAGAAGATAGGCTAGAGACAAAAAGAACTAGTAAAACCTCATCCGTTACTTCTGTTGCTAATAAAGGCAAAGGTATGGACCCTGATAATGTAAGAATAGGCCCATCCGATTATGTTAAATGGTTAGAAGACCGCAAGAAAGCTTTTATACGTTTGGAAGGAGAAGCCTTTGGTGGGGTGCCGTTAAATATTGAAGTACAACTTGAAGTCTGGGATTCTCCAAATAGTGCTGGTGTAGTAATTGATGCAATAAGATATATGAAATTTTTTACTGATAAGAAAGATTTAGAGTCCTTAGATTTAGTTTCAGCTTGGTTAATGAAAGCTCCAGCTAAAACATCAAAAGATACAGATACTTTACATAAACTTCATGAACTTACACATGGAGAAAATTAAATATTAATAACAGATTTATTAAATATATCTAAAACCTCTTCAACTTGATCTAAAGGTGTAGTCAGAGGTCCCATAAACCTTATAACATTTCCTTCTAATCCGCAGTTAACTAAAAGCAAACCATTATTTTTACAGTTATCAATAATTTTTAATGCTATTTCTTTTCCAGGTTTTTTTGAATCTTGGTCTTCAACTATTTCTACTCCAAGCATTGTTCCATATCCTCTTACATCTCCTATAAATGGTGATTCATTCATTAAGAGATTCAATGATTCGTTCATCATCTTCGCTTGTTTTTTTGTATGATTCAATAAATCATCTTTATCAAAAACTTCAAGTACTCCTAATGCAGCTGCGCAAGAAATTGGCGAAGCACCAAAAGTACTTCCAATACCAGCTTCATGTATGGAATCCATTATTTCACTTTTACCAACTACTGCAGCTAGAGGAAAACCACCGGCAATTCCTTTAGCCAAAGTTGCTATATCAGGAGTTACGCCAACTGTATTTGCACCAAACATCTCACCTGTTCTACCAAATCCTGTTTGAACTTCATCAAAAATTAATAAAATATTATTTTTAGTAGCAATATTCTTCAGTTCTTCTAAAAATTTAACAGAAGAAGGTATGTATCCTCCTTCACCAAGTTGTATTTCTACAACAAATGCTGCTGTGTCATCTATATCAACTTTATTTTTTAAGATATTGTTAACACTGTCTATAGCCATCTCATCAGTTATGTCTCTATAAGCATATGGATATTCAGCATGATGAATAAATTCTGGGAAAGGACCAAAACCATTTTTATAAGGATTTTCTTTCCCAGTCAAACCCATTGCAAGGTAGGTTCTTCCATGGAATCCTCCCTTAAATGCAATAATGTTTTTTCTTTTTGTATGATAACGTGCAATCTTAGTCGCATTTTCGATTGCTTCAGCTCCACTATTGACTAGAAAAGTTTTTGTGTTTTCTTCAATTGGATATCTTTTGTTTATCTGTTCAGCTACCTTAACTGCATTTTCATGAGGAGCGAATGCAAAGCAAGAATGTGAATAGTTTTTTAGTTGCTCTTCAACATTTTTAACTACTCTTGGATTTAGATGTCCTGTATTAAGTACTGCATAACCACCGACATAATCAAGATATCTCTTATTATCTTTATCCCAAATTTCAGCATTACTACCTTTTACTATCAATGAATCTAATGATGGGACCCAAGCATCAGGTACATTTTGTTTAATTGTTTCTAAATCAATATTTGACATTACAGATTTACTGTAACTGATTATTATTTAATACTCAATTCTAGAGATACTAAAATAAACACATGATAGATATTATCCATTCTTACTCAGGTATATTAAGTGCTTGGATTTGTGGACTTAGTGGATTTATATTTCTTATTATGCATTTCAAAGTTAAATTTAGGAATGAAAAAGCAGGATTTTATATGATTATAGGATCAGTAATTTCTCTTTTAACAAATGCTTTAATAGTTGCTTATATGTATTCAGCCAATGAAAATCTGGGTACGTTTCATGTTTTTTATGTTGCTGTAGTTTTATTTACTTTAACTTTTCTATACATATATAAAGATCAAATGAGAGAAAACTATTTTTTATATTGGGGACTTGCCCTACTCTATTTAATGGGATTAGCAATTAGAGCAATTACAACATTTGGAGAGGTGCTATATTAATGGCTTTACAGTTATTAAAAGATGGAAAAACATTTGCTGACATAAATTCTGAAAAACCAAAAATATGTTTTTTACATGGTTGGGGTGGATCAAGCAGTGATTTTAGTTTAATTACTAATAATTTTGAAAGCATTGCTATAGATCTTCCAGGCTTTGGTAAATCTAAAACACCTGAATCAAGTATGAACCCTAAAGAATATGCTGAATACATAATAAATCTTATTCCTAATAGTGTTGAAATTCTAGTTGGCCATTCATTTGGTGGAAAAGTAGCAGTTCATATGTCATTTATGAAAAATTACAAAAATCTTGTTCTGATTGGTTCACCTTTGATTAGAAAAAATCCTGAAATGACTCTCAATTTACGACTAAATTTATATAAATTTCTTAATAGTTTGAATTTAATATCTGATAAAAGTTTAGAAAAATATAAAAATAAACATGGATCTGAAGATTATAAAAATGCAGAGGGCATAATGAGGGATTCTCTTGTAAAAACAGTAAATGAAGACTTGAGTGAATTACTTCCAAAAATAGACATAAATGTGAAATTAATTTGGGGAGAAAAAGATAATATTGTTCCATTATCAATAGGGGAGGAAGCCAATACTAAATTCAAAGATTCTCAATTAACTGTATTCAAAGATGCAGGCCATAATATGTTAAGAAGAAAATCAAATGAAATTACAAAGATTATAAAGGAATTATGAACATTTTATATTTATTAATTTTGCTTATTATTACTGGAAGTTCAATAATAAATTCTATTAAATGGGGTAGGTTTGCTCAGAGAGAACATTATTTACCAGGATCAGTAACAAGATTTTACTTTAGATGGGTTAGGACAACTTTTATAAATAAATTTTTGTTTTTTATATCTTTAATATTGTTTGTGATATCTCTTTGGTTATATTTTGTTCCTATATTTTTGATTATATTGACTCTGTTTACTCCATTAGGTATAAGTTTTAAAACACGCACAGGTGATATCAATATAACTGAAAGATTGCAGAGAGTGAATTATTTGTACTATCTAGTTATTGTTTTAATTTCATTAGTTTCATATTTCACTGGATATGGATATATTTTTGCATTATTAGCTAATATGTTTTCGTTCTTCATATATGATCAATGTCTTAAAATTTTACAATCATATGAGAAAAACATATCAAAAGTATTTGTCAATGACGCTTCAATCAAGTTAAATTCTATTTCATTGCCAGTTGTTGGTATTACAGGTTCTTATTCTAAAACAACAACCAAGAATGTACTAAAACAAATTCTAGAACAGAAAAATAATACCTTTGCTACACCTGAAAGTTATAACAACAGGCTAGGGATTGCTAAAGCAATAAATGAAAATTTTAATAAAGATCACGATATAGCACTTATTGAGATGGGTACATATGCTAATGGCGAGATTCGAGAAATTTGTTCATGGGTAAGGCCACATATAGCGGTCATAACTGGTATTGCTCCAGTACATTTAGAAAGAATGAAAACTCTCGAAAATATATTAGATGCTAAATCTGAAATTGTTGAACTGGCTGGTTCAGTTGTTATCAACGGGGATGATGAATTGTTATTAAATGAAGCTAGGTTATGGACCAACCAAAAACAAGTATATGACTGTTCAACCACCAGTAATGAAGCAGCTGTATATGTAGAGTATGAAAATGATAAACATGATATTTATATTGGTGGAGAGTTTGTTTCTTCAGTCAAGGGACCTAAATTATTACAACTATCTATTTCTTTATCAGTAGGAGTTTTACTAGCTCTCGATTTAAATATAGATGAATATTTTACAAACTTAAAATCATTAGATAAAACAGAACATCGTCAAAATATAATCAAGAGCGATTATGGCCATTCAATTATTGATAATTCATTTAACTCTAACCCTATGGCAATAGATTTCAGTCTTGCTACTTTGTCTCAGCTTGGTAATGAGAAATCAAAGAGATATTTAATTACTCCTGGATTAATTGAATTAGGCAGTGATCAGTTTTCAATAAATTATGCATTTGCGAATGAAGCAAGCATAGTTGTTGATGAAGCGATAATTGTTGGTTATACCAATAAAAGATCATTAATTTCAGGATTTGAAGATAACAATATACCATGTAACTGGTACCCCAATAGAGATGAAGCTGTTGCTTTTTTGAATTCTATTGTAGAATCAGATGATATTGTATTATTTGAAAATGATTTACCCGACCACTATCCATAAAATATGAGTAAAAATATAGCTGTTATTATTGGAGGACCATCTTCCGAACATGATATCTCTATTCTTACTGGACTTCAGAGTGCTCGAATACTTTCAAAAGATAATAAAATTACAATTCTTTATTGGTCAAAAGAGAATAACTGGTATTTATTAGATCCAAATTTAGAATCTAAAGATTTCCTGGAAAATACTAAATTAATGAAAAAACCACTAGAACTTAGGATAAATGGTGATTCGGGCTTTTATTTTAAGAAAAAAAAGCTTAATTTTGATGTATTTCTTAATTCTTGCCATGGTGGTCCGGGCGAAGACGGAACTTTACAGTCACTTTTAAACATTTTAAAGGTTAAATATACAGGTCCTAAGATAATTTCTGCTCAGATCTGTATGGATAAATATGTCTTTTATACAACAATGAAAGAAAATGGGCTTCCTGTGATTCATAAAAATTTAGTTAATCCTGATGAAAAGCCAAGTTTTGATGGTCCATATATTTTAAAACCACGTTTTGGAGGATCATCAATAGGTGTAGAAGTAGTTAATGATTACGAAACTGTATTAAAAATTGTTGAATCTTCAGATTTATATACAGAAGGTGCAATTGTGGAAAGGTATCTAGAAGATTCGGAAGACATATTAATTGGAGTGAAAAACTATCCAAATTTTTCAGTATCTGAAATAGAAAAGCCCATAAAAAATGAAACATTATTTTCATATTCTAAAAAATATTTAGAAAACGGAGGGCTAGAAGGATCCGAAAGAGAGCTTCCAGCGCAAATAAATGATGATAAAAAAAATAAAATTATTAAATATGTAGAAAAAATAAATTCAATTATCCCTACAAGAGGTATTTTTCGATATGATTTCTTAATAGACAATGATGATATTTATATTAATGAAATAAATACAATTCCAGGAAGCCATGCTTTGTACTTATGGCAAAATTTAAATAAATCTAAATATGAATTATTAAATGACATTGTTGAGGAAGCTATATCTGATGAACCAATAACTTGGTCTACTACAGGATCAGATGGCCTTGCTTTGAAGAGTGCAAAAGATATACAATCCAAGCTAGGATAAAAATATGTTTGGAATTTACTGGGATTGCGACGGTACATTAATGGATACCGAAAAAGCTTTCGCTTATGCATGGCAAGAAATTTTAAAATCAAAAAATCTTGATTTACCCATAGAGCACTTTGATCAGTATGTTGGAGTTGACGATAAAATTGTTCATGAAAAATTTTCATCAGAAGTAGAGCTTCCTTCTTTTAAAGAAACGATGAATCTTATATCAGAAATAATTTTAAAAAATTTTGGTGAAAAAACATTATTTGATGATGCTTTACAATGTTTAGAATATTTTTATCACTATGACTGGAAACAAGCTTGTGTTTCTGCTTCTCCTCAATATCATCTTGAGAATAAATTAAAAGAAACAGAAATTTATCAATATTTTCATCTCGTTATTGGTGGTGACTCTGTAATAAGAAATAAACCATACCCAGATATATATTTAGATTCTATTAATAAATTACAAACCACTAAAAATATAATTATTGAAGACAGTCCATTTGGAATTGAAGCAGGAGTTGAAAGTGGAGAATTTGTTATTGCAATTGATAGAGGAGTATTTTCTGAAGAACAATTATCAAGAGCAAATTTAGTAGTTAATAAAATTACTCCGGAGATAATTCTTGAAGCTAGTGAAAGCCTTTAATAATTAAGATAATTTAAAATAAACTACAAAACTGACTTAGGCGCAAAAATAGACTAAGTAACACTAATTAAGATTAATGGAATTTTTCTTTTAGTCATCTTTTGATAATTTGAATACCCACCTTTATTCATATTATCCATTTTGCTCCACCACTCAATGTATTCCTCATCATGAATTTGAGCAGCGCTTCCAGATAATATCTCTCTTCCAATTTGTATTTTACATTCTGGATTTGATATTAAATTATGATACCAACTCGGATTTTTTTCTCGTCCTCCATTTGAAGCTACTATGCAAAATGAATTTGATTCTTTTAAATATGACAGTACATTTTTTCTTTGTAGTTTTGTTTTTGCTCCAGTACTATGCAAAATTAAGCAAGGTCTTCCAGCTAAAGTTTTGCCAACTCTTCCATTTGAATATATATAAATGTAGTTATGACAATATATAAATAGAAACTGTGAATATAGTCTTACAATTTTTATGAATCTTCTAATCTTTTTTTTAATAATCGCCCTGACCAATTTTTACATTTTTTATAACTTGGTTATCTTCTATGTTTTCTATATCAAAATTGATTCTTTGTCCTTGTCTTAAGGTTCTAAATATTGAATCCTTCAATGAACCTGGTTGTATATAAACTTCTGTTTTATCAGTATCTAATAAAACAATACCGCTACCAGAATTAGGATCATAAGATTTTACGACACCTTGAGCCATTAAACTTTTTCGCCTCTTTGTCTTATTTCATTAACAACAGATTCTATTCCACGTTTGTCAATTATTTTGTTGCCTCTGGTACTTACTTTAAGTTTTACCCATCTATTTTCACTCGCTAGCCAATATTTTTTAGTTTGAATATTTGGTTTAAACCAGCGATTATTTCTTTTGTGTGAAAAGGTAACATTCTTACCAGATCTTGGTACTCTACCTGTTACTTGACATCTATTAGCCATATTATTTCCTTTAAAATACAAGTATAACTATAACTTGACTCTTAACTATTAGGTACTTTCATTTTAAATCTTTTTAGGTATTGTTTGATTGTGGTTGAAAGAAATATAAAGTATTTAGAAAATATATCACTTGATGAAATAAAAGGTTTTGGAGAAAAAAGATTATCTTCATTTAAAAAACATGGAATAAATAATATTTCAGACCTTTTGAGGTTTTTCCCAAAAAAACATATTGACAGGTCTCAAATATCAAAAATTGATTCAATAACTGCTGATATTAATAAAGAAATTACTATTTTAGGAGAAGTTACGGATGTATCTGTTTTTACAACAAAAACTAGGTTGAGAATAGCTACATTAGTAATTAAAGATGATACTGGTCAAATTAGAGCAAAATGGTTTGGTCCTCAATATATAGAAACAAGATTTAAAAAAGAGGATTCGGTAGCTATTTCAGGAATTCCTGATGTTAAGAAAACTGGTTCTATAGAGTTTAAAAATGCAACAATTGAAAAGTTCTCTGATTTAGAAGAACTAAACGAAACAGGTTCATTGATACCGATATATCCTAAAATTGAGGGTTTATCGAGCACAATTATTAGAAAAGGTATAAAAGAGGCTCTTAGAAGGACACCAAAAATTGAAGATTTTGTATCTAAAAAAGATTTAGGACAGTACAAAATTATTGATAGAATTTCAAGTTACAATAAAATACATTTCCCAGAAACTATTAATGAATTCGAAGATGCAAGAAATAGATTAGCATTTGATGAATTTATTTATTTACAGTCAATTTTTAAAGAAATAAAAGAAACATATAACAAAAATGAAACTGGTTTAAAACATACAATAAAAAAAGAAACATTAATTAATTTTGAAAAAGATATTCCATTTAAATTAACAAATTCACAAAAAAAAGTAATAAATGAAATATTTAGTGATATGAAGAAATCTTCACCTATGAAAAGACTCTTACAAGGGGATGTTGGGTCCGGCAAAACAATTGTTGCTGCAGCAGCAGTTTATGCTGCAATAAATTCATCTCACCAAGCTGTACTAATGGCGCCAACGGAAGTACTTGCTGAACAACATTTTCACTCATTAAGTAAAATTCTTATTTTTAATGATGTACAAATATACTTACTTACATCATCTGTAACAGATAGAGATAAAATAATGAAAACTATTAAAGATGGAACTCCAGCTTTAATAATAGGAACACACGCATTAATACAAGATAAAGTTAAGTTTAATAATTTAGGTTTAGCGATTATTGATGAGCAACAAAGATTTGGTGTTGAACAGAGAAAGAAACTTACATCAACTCAAGAGAAAACTCCTCACCAACTTGTTATGACTGCTACACCAATTCCAAGAACAACTGCACTAGCTATATATGGAGATTTAAATTTATCAGTCATAGATGAAATGCCACCAGGGAGAAAAACTATAAATTCAATATTGTATGAAGGAACTAAAGAGGATACAGAAAAAATATATACCCTATGTGAAAATCATCTAAAAAATAAATCTCAAATATTTGTTGTTTGTCCGTTTATAGAAGAAAGTGAAAAATTAGATATTAAAGCCGCTGAGAATGTTTATAAACAATTTAAAGATAAATTTTCAAATTATGAAGTAGAAATATTACATGGAAAAATAAACTCAGAGGAAAAAGAAAAAATAATGGAAGATATGCATAATAAAAAAATTGATATTCTTGTATCAACTGTTGTTATAGAGGTTGGTATTGATATTCAAAATGCAACACTAATGATTATTGAGAGTGCAGAAAGGTTTGGATTAAATCAACTTCATCAATTACGTGGAAGGGTTGGAAGAGGAGACAAAGAATCTGATTGTGTATTTCATGTAACTGATGGAAAAAATATGGAAACAATTACTGAAGTAGGAAAAAAAAGACTTCAAGCCATAGTGGAAAATAATGATGGTTTTAAATTATCCGAAATAGATTTACAGATTAGAGGAGAAGGAAAAGTAACTGGTACAAGCCAATCTGGGATGTCTGATTTAAAAATAGCTGATATAAGATACGACTACGATATATTGCAATCTTCTAAAGACTACTTTGAAAATAATGTAACAACTATAAATGAAGCATTAATACAAGAAGAAGCAAAAATATTGTTTCCAAACTTTTCTAAGGTAGAGGACTCGACATGAAAGTAATTGCTGGTATTTATAAGGGTAGAAACATAGATACTATTAAAGATTCAACAACCCGTCCGATGATGGGAATAGCAAGAGAGGGAATTTTCAATACCTTACAATTTTCTTTTGAAAATGCTAATGTATTGGATTTATTTGCAGGATCTGGAAGCATGGGCATTGAAGCTCTTAGTAGGGGAGCTAAATATGTAACATTTATTGATAACTCTCCTGATTGCATACGACAAATTAATAAAAATCTTGAAGAATATAAGAATGATTACTCTGTAATAAAACTAGATGTTTCTAATTATATAAATGAAGTAGCTAGCAAATTCGATATTATTTTTTATGATCCACCATTTGAATATTCAACAGAAGTTATAAATGTAGAAATTAATGAAATAAGAAATAATTTAAACAAAAATGCTTTCATTATTATACATAGACATTCAAATTCTTCTTCTATAGTTCTTCCTAACGATGTAGAATTGTATAAAGAAAAGAACTACGGACAAAGTAAAATTTTAATTTTAAGAAAGAAATGAAAATATTAATACCAGGCTCATTTGATCCACCAACTAATGGTCATATTGATGTTATTACAAGGTGCTTAAAAGTTTTTGATGAAGTATTAGTTGGCGTAATTGTTAACCCATCCAAGGAATCGCTATTTTCAACTGAGGTTAGATCTGAAATGCTTAATGAGGTATTTAGTAAGAACAAAAATGTTACTGTTAAAAGTTTTGAAGGCTTACTTGTAGATTTTGCTAAAGATAATAACGTTAATGCTATTGTAAAAGGCTTAAGAGCAATGACAGATTTTGATTATGAACTTCAAATGGCTCAAATGAACTTTAATTTAGCTGATTTTGAAACAATTTTTATACCTACATCACCAGAGTATGGCTATGTTTCCAGTTCATTAGTAAAAGAAATACATTCATACGGTGGAGATGTAGATGAATTAGTACCAGAGAATGTATCAAAAAGGTTAAAAGATGTCTGATCAAGAAAATTTTAATTTAGATGAAGTAATAAGTGGAGATAGAAAAATAGAGTATGTTGATAAATTAGAACTACTCAGAGAAAAAGTAAATTCAAAAGGTGTATTAAGTAGTAGATCAAATAAAAAGGAACTTATTGAAATAGTCGAAAATTTAATTGATTTAATGCCAGTAGAACTAAGAACAGCACGCTGGCTTGTAAGAGAACAAGATACTTATTTAAATAAAGCTAGAGAAGAAGCAAATGAAATACTAAGTATTGCAAAAGTAGAATCGGATAGATTAATTGCTGATTCATATGTACTTCAAGAAGCTGTCATTGAAGCAAATGCTTTAATTAAAAAAGCCGAAGATGAGGCTCAGGCTTATCGTGCCCAGATTGAAGATGAAATAGATCTTAAACTTACTGAGGTATTAAATAAGTTTGAACAAATAAATAATTTTATTGAAACTGAGAAAAAAAGATTACGTCAACCAAGAAAAATAATTGAACCAGAGTAATCTCATGGAACAATTAAATACCCTAATTAAAATTAATGAAATAAAGCATCAAAAGAATAATTTAAAATTTAAATCCTCTGGTTATCTAGATATTAAATATTTCGGTAATGAAACAAATAAAAATAACGAAATAAACTTAACTGTTGAAATTATTAAAGAGATAGAGTCATTAAATTTAAATTTAAATTTAAATTTTACATATGTTAGTGAATGTTCAAGATGTTTAAGTAGAAGTAACAAACAAGATACAGGTTCATTTAATAACAACTTTTCAACTATTTCGGAGAACGATTATGACATAGATATTAATAGTGAAAATATTGATGTTTTATCTATTGTTTCGGAAGTAATAATATCAAAAATGGATTTAACTAATATATGCAAAAAAGACTGTAAAGGTTTATGTTATTTATGTGGAAAAAATCAGAATAAGCATATATGCTCACATGAAGAAAAAAATATAAAAGAAAGCCCATTTTCTTCCCTAAGTGAGCTAGATTTGTAAGTTGAAAGGAAATAGTTATGGCAGTACCTAAAAAGAAAATGTCTAAATCTAGAACAAAAAGAAGAAAAGCTATGCATAAAATTTCTAGACCTCATTTTTTAGTTGACCCAGAAACTGGTGTCGCAAAACAATCACATAGAGTTAATCCTGTAGACGGAACATACAACGGACGTCAAGTTAAAGAACCAAATAACGAATAATTAATAGATCATGAGCACAATTGCTGTAGACGCAATGGGGGGAGATTCTGCACCGCAGGAAATTGTTAAAGGCGCAATTCTTGCAAAAGAACAAGGTGTTGAAGTAATTTTATCTGGGGACAAGACCCTCATTAATAACTATTTAGAAGGGGTCAATATACCGGTTATTGATTATCCTGAAGTAATTTCAATGACTGATAATCCAGCAAGAGCTATTAGAACAAAAAAGAATGCATCTATATTAGGGGCCTTACAATTAGTTAAAGAAAATAAAGCTGATGGAGTATTTTCAGCAGGAGCAACTGGTGGTACCTTAGTTGGTTCAATCTCAGTGTTGGGAAAAATAAAGGGAGTTTTAAGACCTGCCATTGCTGCTGTCTTACCTGGACTTGATGGAGATATTATTTTGCTTGACTCAGGATCTAGTCTCGATGTAAAACCAAAAATATTGTTACAGTATGGAGCTATGGGTTCAAAATTAGCAGAAATTATATTTGAATTGGAGAAACCAAAAATAGGGTTATTAAATAATGGAGAAGAAGAGTCAAAAGGTAGAGATTTAGAACAATCTGCTTTTAAATTATTAAAATCCTCTAATTTAAATTTTATCGGAAACATAGAGGGGAGAGACTTTGCAAACTCAAAAGCAGATGTGTTTGTAACAGACGGGTTTACAGGAAATGTAGTACTAAAGACAATGGAGGGAACTGCAAAATTACAACAAAAACTTTTATCAAAATCATTAAAAGATAACTTATTCAAACCACTTCTATTACCAGTAAAAAAAGCAATGGAACCTGCAAAAGATAAATTAAATCCCGATAAAACTAATGCTTCATATTTACTTGGAGTAAAAGGTTTAGTAACCATTGGTCATGGATCATCATCTGCTGAAGCAGTGAAAAATGCTATTTTATATACAAATGAAAGTGCCCAGAAAGGTTTTATAAATAATTTTTCTAATACAATTTCTGAATTATGAGTGAAAAGGATTTAAGTAAATTAGAAAAAATTATTGATTATAAATTCAATGATAAAAAATATTTAAAGATTGCTTTAACTCATAAATCTTATTTAGATGAACAAACTGATTATCTATCTAACCAAAGGTATGAGTTTTTAGGAGATACGATTTTAGATTTTGATTTAACCTTATATCTTTTTAACAATTTTCCAAATTTAGATGAAGGCAATCTAACTAAAATTAGATCAAGTGCAGTAGATCAAAGTTCATTAGTTGCATTAGGAAAAAAAATAAATATTGGAGATTTTATTTTCTTGAGTAAATCAGAGGATGCAAGTGGTGGTAGAAATAAAAAATCTATAATTGAAGATGCAGTAGAAGCATTAATAGCTGCTATCTATTTTGACGGAGGCCTAGAGAATGTAAACAAATTTGTATCAAAATATATCTATCCAAATATAAAAGAACTATCACAAGACCCAGGAAAAAAAGATTATAAAACTCGTTTACAAGAACATTATGCAAAAATTGGAAAAAAAGTTACATACGAAAATACATCAACCGGACCTGATCATTCTAAAGAATTTAGTTCAAAAGTTTTACTTTCAGATAATGTAATTGGAACAGGGAAGGGAAAGTCAAAAAAGAACGCTGAACAAATGGCAGCTAAAGCAGCTTTATTAAATGCAAAAAATTAAATGAGTAAATTTAAAACTATAGATATTGAACTCCTTAGAAATAACTATCTAGAATCTAAACACGAAGTCCTTGTAACAACAGATAAGGATAAAGATGGTTTTGATTTTTTTCCAAGATCTGCAATTAAACCATTTCAAATTATCCCTTTATTACTTTTAGCTAAAAAAAATAATATATCATTTGAAAAAGAAGAAATTGCTATTTTTGGATCATCTCATTCAGGACAAGATATACATGTAGATCTTTTAACTGATATATCAAAAAAATATAATGTTGATTCAAATGATATTTTTTGTGCTCCACAAAGACCTATGCATGTTGAAACTGCTGATAAATATATATCAAATAATTTACCATTCTCTAAATTAAATAATAATTGTTCCGGTAAGCATTTATCAATGCTTATCTATTCTAAGTTATTGAATGTAGAAAATGATTATTACTTTAAAATTGAACACATTGTTCAAAAAAATATCAATAAATTTTTTAAAGAGATCTTTGAATTATCTGATATAAAATATGCTATTGATGGATGCGGATTGCCTGCCATATATTTAAATTCGCAATCATTTTTAAAAGGTGTCAAGAATATATTAACTTCAGAATATAAAGACACTTGGTTATCTGTATTTGATTCATACACAAAGTTCCCAAATTTAGTAGGTGGTGATAATAGGACTGACACAAATGTTATGACACATAGTTCAAAACCATTTTTAGCAAAATCAGGGGCAGAAGGCGTACTCTTTGCAACAAATAATGAATCTTCATATATTTTTAAATGTGTCGATGGTAATTTTCGCGCTGTCGATTTAGTAGCTACTAATTTTCTTCATAATTCAAATCTTATAAATGAAAAACCTTATCAAGAATTAGTTAAAAATTACTCTAAAAACTTGCAAAATACAGATGTTTATACTTTTAATATCAATTAAATAATTTCAAAATTTAAGCAATTTTCTCAATTTTTAGTATCCTTATATTAACAACAGGGTAAATATGTATTTAAAAGCAGTAAATATTAATGGCTTTAAGTCATTTTCAGAAAACACAAACATAGATTTTACTAACAAAGTAAATGTTGTTGTCGGCCCTAATGGATCAGGTAAATCAAATGTAGTTGATGCCATTTCTTGGGTCCTTGGAACTCAAAGTCCTGGAACTTTAAGAACAAATAAGATGGAAGATGTTATATTTGCAGGTACAGAAAAATTGTCACAAAAAGGCTTTGCAGAAGTAAATCTAAATTTTGAGGTTGATGCTGATAAATTTAATGGAACAGACGAAATCTCAATAGGAAGAAAGTTATATAGAGATGGTCAATCAGAGTATTTCATGAATGGCTTGAATTGTAGGTTGCTTGATATACAGGAGTTTTTAAGTGATGTAGGTATTGGAAAACAACAACATACAATAATTTCACAAGGTCAAATAGCTGAAATCTTAAATTCAAAACCAGAAGATCACAGAATAACTATTGAAGAAGCAGCAGGTATACTTCCATTTAAATTAAAGAAAGACAAAGCTCTAAGAAGAATTGAGTCAGGAGAAAAGGAAATAAAAAGAGCAAAGGATGTCATTAGAGAAATTAAAAAACAATTAAAACCATTAAAAGAACAAGCTGAGCAAGCAACTGTGCATGAAGAATCTGTTAACAAGTTAAAACATCTAAAAATTAAATTCAATATATTAAATTATCAAAAATACAATAACAAAAACAAAATTATCAAAAATGAATTAATAAAAATAAATAAAGATTTAGAAGATCTTAGCAACTCAATAAAGAACCAAAAAGAATTAAAAAATAAAATTAATGATGATTTAGGTGAAAATATTTCATTAGGGTCTTTATATAAAGATTATTCAAACAAAATTTTAAATAATGCGGAAAAAATTAAAAATATTATACAAATTTCTAACGAACGAGTTGATAACATAGAAAGAGCTCAATTAAAAAACAGTCAAGAAAAAGAGACTAATAAAAATAAAATATTAGATAATTCAAACCTAGTTTCGTCTTTATCTAGTCAGCTAATATTTAAAAAAAATATACTTAATGAAAAATCTAATAAATTAGAAACACTAAATACAGAATTATTAGATGTAATTAAGAAACAATCTTTAAATTTAGAAATTAATGAAGCATTAATAGAAAATGAAATTAAATATATTAATGAGTATCTTAGCGAAAAAGAATATTCAAATAAAAACAATAAATCAAGATTAGAAATTTTAGAAAAAGATAAAGAAATTTCTGAGATGTTAATAAGTAAGCATGAAGAAACTTTAAGTATCAATAAAATTGATGACTTAAATTTTAGTAAAGCTAAAAACAAAATTATTTCTGTAATTAATAGAGAAATTGAAAATATAAAAAAGACGAATATAAATCTATCAAATGAGACAGAATCAAAAGTAATAATTTTAGAGCAGAAAATAGAACAATTAAATTTAATAAATAACAAAGACGAATTTAAAGAGGAATTAAAATTACAAAAAGAAAAATATAATTTAGATATTAAAAAAATAGAAAAAGAAGTTTCAAATCTTTCATCTCAAATCATTGAGATTACTGAAAAGATAAAGTATTTAAATAATGAAAACGAAGTATTAGCTAATACTATAAACAGTAATAAGGATCAAAACTATATTAAAAATATCCAAAAATTAAATGATTTATCAACTACTGCTTCAGAAATGTATAGAAAACTAAAAGAATCTTCAGAAATATTAAGAAATACTGGAGACAAATATGATGAAAAATATGGAGATAATAATAAAAACATTCAAGATATTGATAATGATTTAGAAAAATATAATAATCTTTATTACAACTTAAAAGATCAAAAAAGTAATTTACTAATTAAAGAATCAGAAAATTCTAATATGTCTTCAACTCACTATTCCTATCTAACAAATATAGAAGGTTTAACTTTGGATGAAATTAATAGTTATGAGGAAATAAATGAAAAAGAAGATGAACTCATCAATAATATAAAAACTTGCGAAGACACAATTGAAAGTATTGGAGTTGTGAACTATTTAGCTAAAGAAGATTATGAGGCTTTAAATACAAGATATACTGAAATACAAGAATCCATTGACGATTTATTGTTAACAAAAAAAGAACTTAATTCCCATATAAAAGAGATTGAATCAGAAATAACATTTAGAATTGAATCATCATTCAACTCTATTTCTATAAATTTTGCAGAAATTTTTGAAAAGCTTTTCCCTGGTGGTGTTGGTGCACTTCAATTAACAAACAAAGAAAATTTATTAGAAACTGGAATAGAAATTAGCGCGCAGCCTCGAGGTAAAAAAGTTAAAAAATTAAGTTTACTATCTGGTGGAGAAAGATCCTTAGCCGCTATAGCCTTTTTATTTGCAATATTTAAATCATTTCCTAGTCCTTTTTATATATTAGATGAAGTAGAAGCAGCTTTAGATGATGCTAATTTACATAGAATGATTGATTTGCTTGATTATTTAAAGAATGATGCACAATTTATAATCGTTACACACCAACAACAGACTATGCAAGCTGGAGATATTCTTTATGGAGTTACGATGGAACCTGGTTCTGGCTCAAGAATATTTATTAAAACTAAGCAAGATTTTGAATCTTTAATTACAAATGATATGAACTAAAT
>LULN01000006.1_pt1 | contig 67891 bp, 89 predicted proteins | sample 728131 | NCBI WGS metagenome assembly LULN01 (sample SAMN03860288, study PRJNA289734) | marine metagenome | biome: seawater column; feature: ocean; material: water; isolation source: Red Sea water column Station 149 - depth 100m | place: Saudi Arabia: Red Sea | collected 2011-10-15 | depth 100 m
GCTATGCCTACGTTGGTTCGAATCCATCACCCGGCACTTGCCCTCTTTTAGAAAAAAAGGAGAGTAAGTAAATGGCTTCAGACAAAAGGCCACCGTTGACAATGGTTTGCACAGAGTGCAAAGCACAAAATTACGTAACTACTAAAAATAAAACCAATGTTCCTGACAGAATGGAATTTAACAAATACTGTTCGAAGTGCAGGAAACATGCACTACATAGAGAAAAAAGATAGTAGATTATATATAAAATCGAGATATCCTTAATCATAAGATGAGTAATGTCACAAAATTAAACGAATACAGTGATGATGTTTCAAATGCTGAACTCGTTAAAAAATCTCAACTTGGGGATAAGAACGCATTTGAAGAATTAGTAAGAAGACATCAAGAATTAGTATTTTCTTTAGCATATAAATTAACTGGCAACAGAGAACTTGCTAACGACGTAGCACAAGAAGCATTTATCAGAGCATGGAAAGCAATTCAAAAATTTAGAGGAGACTCAACATTTAGTACTTGGATTTATAGAATTACAGTGAATACTGCCTGGACATTAAGAAAGAAAGCAAAGAAGCATTATTCATTAAATATAGAAGACACCCAAGAGCCAGTAGTTATAGATGAAAAAAAAGATCCAGAATTTTTGGCAATTAACTCTGATCTTTCATCTGTACTAAAGAAAGCTCTTGAACAAATTCCTATTGAGCAAAGGATTATTGTTGAGCTAAAAAATATTGAAGGAAGGTCTCATAAGGAGATTGCTGAATATTTAGATATAAGTGTTACAGCTGCAAAGGTAAGGCTACATAGAGCACATCAAAAATTAAGACATATACTAGAGGAGATAGATGTATGAAATCTTTATTTGAAGAATTTAAGAATAGCTATATATGTAGAAAAAAAAGAAGTCAGATGATTAAAACTTATCTAAGTGGTAGGTATTTTCAGTTTGATTCAGATAACCATGTTTCTTTCTGTCCAAAATGTCAAATTGCTGGGAAAAGATACAGAGCTTTTAGAGAGGAGCTTGAGACAGAAATTAATAAAGAAGTAGAAGTGCCTGAAGATTTTGCTTCAAAGGTAATAGCTTCCTTAGATAAAAAAGTAAAAACTACTACAAATAAGGGTACAAAAATAATACTATTGACATTGCTTGGATTAGTATCATTAGTGATTTTAATTTTAGGACGAAAGCGCTCTTCTAAGGAGATAGAGAAAGAGTAAAGAATTAGGGGTGTAGCTCTAATTGGCAGAGCGCCGGTCTCCAAAACCGGAGGTTGTGAGTTCGAATCTCACCACCCCTGCTAGAGGTAATTATGAATGAAATGAATAGAGAGATGAGAAGAATGTCAGAACGCGAAGAGCGTCTGGCAAAGAAAGCTGATAGGAATGTTGGTCAATATTCTGGCGAAAAAGTTTCTAGATTAAAGAGAATTGCGAATTATATACTAGAGGTAAGAACAGAATTAAAAAGAGTTAACTGGCCTTCACCAGATACTCTCTCAACATTCACTATTGTGACAGTTGTTACTGTTATTACTATGACTTTACTAATATTCGGAATGGATTTTGGTTTTAAAAATACATTGATTAACCTTTTATCTTTTGGAGAATAACTAAATGTCTGAAGAAGTATTAATAGAAGAACAAGAAGAGAATGAAACAATTGAAGCTGTTTCAAACAACCAGCACCCATATGATTTAGCGGGAGAATGGTTTGTTTTAAATGCTCAATCAGGACATGAAAAAAAAGTAAGAACGAATATATTAACTAGACTAAAAAATCTTCATTTAGAGGATAAAGTTTATGATGTAGTAATTCCAACAGATGAAGTTGTTGAAATACGAAATGGAAAAAAAGTTAATGTTGAGAAAAAAACTTTTCCAGGTTATGTCCTTGTAAGAATGGATCTAGATGACGAAACATGGTACCAAATAAGAAACACACCTTCTGTGATTGGTTTTGTTGGTTCAGGGAAAATGCCACAGTCCCTATCAAGGCGAGAAATTGAAAGAATTCTTGGATCTAATGAAGAAGTAGAAGTTAAAAAAGAATCTCCAAAATTCAAACCAGATTTTGAAGTAGGTGAAACAGTAAGAGTTACCACAGGGCCTTTTGCAGATTTTAATGGAATCATAGAAGAAATTAATTTAGATCAATCAAAAGTCACAGTTTTAGTTAATATATTTGGACGTGAAACTCCAGTTGAACTTGGTTTCACAGATATAGTAAAAAATTAGGATAGAAATGGCTAAAGAGATTAAAGCAAAACTTAAATTACAAATTCCTGGTGGAGGAGCAACACCAGCTCCACCAGTTGGTTCAGCTTTGGGTCAATACGGTGTAAATATCATGGATTTTGTTCAAGCATTTAATAATGATACTTCAAGTAGACAAGGTGAAATTGTCCCAGTCGAAATAACAATTTATGAAGATAATTCATTTTCATATACAACTAAAACTGCTCCAGCTTCATACCTAATAAAGAAAGCTATCGGGCTAAACTCTGGGTCACCAGAACCTCATAAAGAAAAAGTTGCAAATATCACTACACCACAACTTGAAACTATTGCAGAGGCAAAAATGGAAGACCTAAATGCAAATGATTTAGCTGCAGCAGTAAAAATCATCGCTGGAACAGCTAGATCCATGGGTGTTACTGTTGATGGAGAAGAAATAGATGTTGCAGCCTCAAATGAAGCTGCAGAAAATAGAGCTTCAGAAGAAGCAACAGCTTCAGAAGAACCAGCTTCAGAAGCTGGAGAATCTGAAGAAACTGCGCCTACAGAAGGTGAAGTAGAAGAAAATTAATAAATAGTTTGGGAGATTATTTAATCGTTTGAACCAAAAGGAGTTATATGAAAAAATACGGCAAAAGATACAATCAAGCTAAAGAAAATATTTCTGATTCAGAAATGTCAAAAGAAGATTCACTTAATTTATGTAAAGAAAATGCAACAGCAAAATTTGATGAGTCTGTAGATGTTGTTTTTTCACTAGGTATAGATGCTGAGGATGCTGAACAAAATATAAGGACAACAGTCTCACTTCCAAATGGGACCGGAAAAGAAGTAAAAATAGCTGTATTTGCTGGTGGTGAACAGTTATCTGAAGCTGAAAGCGCAGGAGCAGATATTGTTGGAGGAAAAGAGCTTGCTACAAAAGTTGCATCTGAAGAAAAGCTAGATGTAGATATAGTTATCTCAACACCAGAAATGATGGCTGAAGTTGGTCAATTAGGTAAAATTCTTGGGCCTCAAGGACTAATGCCAAACCCAAAAACAGGAACAGTGACACCTAATGTTGCTAAAGCTGTAGAAGATTTTAAAAAAGGTAAAGTTGAAATAAAAAATGATAAGTTAGGGAATGTGCATTTAGCTATTGGAAAAGCCTCTTTTGATACAAATCAACTCTTAGAGAATCTAAATGAGGTAATAGCTGTAGTAGAAAGAGCAAGACCTTCCTCTACGAAAGGTGATTATATAAAATCAGTTCATATTTCATCTACAATGGGGCCTTCCTTAGCCATCGATATAAATTTATAAATTTTATTGCTCATAAATTTTTTAAGACTATATTATTTAAGAACAATTAAAACCAAAGACCGATAGTGGCTTGCCTTAATATCTATCGTAGGTAAACAGTACGGTCCTTGGTATGCAAGGATTTTTTTATGGTAAGAGAAGATAAAGTAGAAGCAGTAAAAGAATTAGAAGAAATTTTTAAATCTGCAGGCACATTAGTAATGGCTGAATATAGAGGCCTTACAGTAAGTCAACAAACACAGTTAAGAAAAGATCTAAAGAATGCGGGAGCATCATTTAATGTAGTAAAAATGAGTCTTGCAAAAAGAGCTGCAGAAAATGTTGGTTATAAAGATATACTTGAATATTTTGCTGGGCCGACAGGGGTAGCTGTTATTGAATCAGACCCAGTTGAAGCTGCGAAAGTGTTAAAAGAATTTTCCAAAGAAAACGAAGCTTTTATAGTTAAAGGCGGATTAATGGATCAACAACCTTTAACAATTGAGCAACTAAATGTTTTAGCTTCTATTGATTCCAGAGATGTTTTATTAGCAAAAATTGCAGGAGGTTTTAATGCTCCGGTAGCTAAATTAGCAGGAACCCTAAAAGCAGTTTTGAATAAATCTGGTTATGCATTTATGGCATTAATCGAAAAGAAAGAATCAACAGGAGAAATAAGTTCTGAAAGTGAACAATCTGAAGTTTCTAATGAAGCTGAGGAAGAAATTAAGAAAGAGGAGGAATAATGGCAAAAATGACAACAGAAGAGTTACTAGCTATTTTCGAAGAAATGTCTGTCTTAGAATTAAAAGAATTCTTAGATGCTTTTGAGGAAAAATTTGATGTAACTGCTGCTGCTCCTATGGCTGTAGCTGCTGCACCTGCAGGTGGAGGAGATGGCGGAGGATCAGATGAGGAAAAAGACTCATTTGATGTTGTTCTTGCAGATGCTGGTGGACAGAAGATACAAGTAATTAAAGAAGTGAGAGGCCTAACAAGCTTAGGACTTAAAGAAGCTAAAGAGCTTGTAGATGGTGCACCATCAGACATACTTACAGGTGTTTCAAAAGAAGAAGCTGATAAAGCTAAAGAAGCACTTGAAGGCGCTGGCGCAACTGTAGAACTCAAATAATTTTCATATTATTTGTTTACTTATATAAAAACTACTAATATACTGAATCTTTCGGTACCACTTATTATTTTTTTGAGGAGGATAGTTGTCCGCTGTTCAGAATTCTAGACTTTCGTTTGCAAAAATTCCCAAAGTTCTAGATATTCCAGATTTATTAATTGTTCAAAAAGATTCATTTAATTGGTTTATTGAAGAAGGTTTAAAAGATATATTGGATGAAATATCTCCAATTGAAGATTTTTCAGGAAGATTCTCACTGGAGTTTTTAAACCACTTTTTTGAAGAGCCATTAAAAAGTCTTGAAGAATGTAAAATAACTGACTCAACATATTCAAGACCTTTATACGTAACTGCACAGTTTCTAGATAGAGAAACAGGTCAGATTAAACAACAAACTGTATTTCTTGGAGACTTTCCTATTATGTCCGATACCGGGACTTTCATAATTAACGGAACAGAGAGGGTAATAGTAAGCCAGCTTGTAAGATCACCGGGAGTATATTTTTCTCAAGAAATTGATAAAACTTCTGATAAAGAAATCTTTATTGGAAAAATGATTCCAGGCAGAGGAGCTTGGCTAGAATTTGATACTGATAAGAGAGATACAGTTGGTGTTAGGGTAGACAGAAAAAGAAGACAACATATAACAGCATTTTTAAGAGCCTTATATGCAGTTGATCCCGATAAATGGGGAAAATATAAGATTGAATCGAAAGAAGACGCAATAGACTTATTTGGAGATTATCCCTCAATTCAAAATACCATAGAGCGCGATTCTGACTCAAGCTCAGAAGAGGCTTTAATAGATCTTTACAGAAAATTAAGACCTGGTGAACCAGCGACTGTTGAGTCTGCAAGAAATTTAGTAAAGCAAATGTTCTATACCCCCAAAAGATACGACTTGACAAAAGTTGGTAGATATAAAGTGGAACAGAAGCTCGGAAGAGATTATGGAGAAAAAGATGCTGAGGGGTACTCAACAGAAGTAGATGGAATGATAAGAATCGAAGACATGATCGATTCAATCAAATATGTAATCTCTCTTCATGCTGGTGAATCAAGCTTTAAAAATAATCTTGGTAGAGAAATACCAGTTCGCTTAGATGATATTGATCACTTCGGAAATAGAAGAATTAGAACTGTAGGAGAATTAGTTCAAAATCAAGTTCGAGTTGGATTAAGTAGGCTTGAAAGAGTTGTTAGAGAAAGAATGACAACACAAGAGCCTGAGGCTATAACACCTCAGTCACTTATTAACATAAGGCCTATACAAGCATCATTAAAAGAATTTTTTGGTACAAGTCAACTCAGCCAATTTATGGACCAACCAAACCCAATTGCTGGACTTACACACAGAAGAAGATTATCAGCACTGGGTCCTGGAGGTTTATCTAGAGAAAGAGCTGGCTTTGAAGTAAGAGACGTCCACCCTTCTCATTATGGAAGAATGTGTCCAATTGAAACACCTGAGGGCCCAAATATTGGCTTAATTGGTACATTGGCTACCTATGGTAGGGTAAACAGGTTTGGTTTTATTGAAACCCCGTACTGGAAAGTTGAAGGTGGTGTTGTTAAAACAAACAAAGCAGTTTATTTGACAGCAGCACAAGAAGATGATTTTACAATTGCTCAAGCAAATGCACCCTTAAATGAAGATGGTACTTTTAAAAATAAAAAAGTTTTATGTAGGCAAAATAGTGGAGAGGTTTCTTTTGAGAGTGATAAAGAAATAGATTATATGGATGTAAGTCCTAAGCAAATATGTTCAGTTACTACTGCTTTAATACCCTTCTTAGAACATGATGATGCAAACCGTGCCTTAATGGGCTCTAATATGCAAAGACAAGCGGTACCGTTAGTTAGAACTGAAGCACCATATGTTGGGACAGGAATGGAAGAAAATGTTGCACGAGATTCTGGTGAAGCATTAATTTCAAGAATCAGTGGTGAAGTTACTTCTGTAACAGGTGATGAAATAGTTGTTAAAGAGCAAGGAACTAATAAAAAAATATCTCACGAAGTAAAGAAGTTTAAAAGGTCAAATCAAGCAACATCAGTTAATCAAAAGCCATTAGTTAAAGTTGGGATAAAAGTTAAACCGGGAGATGTTTTAGCAGATGGTCCAAGTACACAAGGTGGAGAATTGGCACTTGGAAAAAATCTTTTAGTAGCGTATATGCCATGGGACGGTTACAACTTCGAAGATTCAATTGTTATATCTGAACGATTAGTAAAAGAAGATGTCTTAACATCGGTCCATATCGCTGAACATGAAATTGAAGCAAGAGATACAAAATTAGGTGAAGAAGAAATAACACGAGACATACCTAACGTTGCAGAAGAAGTCTTAATGGATCTTGACGAAATGGGAATTGTAAGAGTAGGGGCAGAAGTAACACCTGGAGATTATCTTGTAGGAAAAGTAACACCTAAAGGTGAAACAGAATTAACACCGGAAGAAAGATTGTTAAGAGCTATATTCGGTGAAAAAGCAAGAGAGGTAAGAGATACTTCTTTAAGAGTTCCCCACGGTGAAAGAGGGAAAGTTATAGATATTCAAATTCTAAAAAGAGATGATGGAGCAGATTTGCCACCAGGTGTAAATCAAAAGGTAAGAGTATACGTAGCAATTCAAAGAAAAATACAAGTTGGTGATAAGTTATCTGGAAGGCATGGTAACAAGGGTGTTATTTCAAAAATAAATCCAGTTGAAGACATGCCTTTTCTTGAAGATGGAACACCAGTTGATATTCTGCTATCTCCTCTTGGTGTACCAAGTCGTATGAATTTAGGCCAAATTTTAGAAACACATTTAGGATGGGCAGCTGATCAAGGTTGGTCTGAATATAAAGGAGCTACAGAAGCTTCAGCTGGAGCTGAGCCAGGAACTTTAGTTTCTACTCCTGTATTTGATGGTGCAAACGAAGAAGAAATACATGAAATATTAAGAAATGTTAATCCCAACAGAGATGGGAATAGACTTATTGACGAAGATGGAAAAACAACCTTATACGATGGAAGAACAGGGGAGGCATTTGATTCAAAAATAACTGTTGGATATACATATATTTTGAAACTTATACATTTAGTAGATGAAAAAATTCATGCAAGATCAACTGGTCCTTATTCAATGATTACCCAACAACCACTTGGAGGAAAAGCACAATTTGGAGGTCAAAGATTTGGAGAAATGGAAGTCTGGGCTTTAGAAGCTTATGGTGCAAGCTATGCATTACAAGAATTATTAACAATTAAATCAGACGACACTGTTGGAAGAGTAAAAGTATATGAATCAATAGTCAAAGGAGATAATATCCCTGAGCCAGGCATACCAGAATCATTTAAAGTTTTATTAAAAGAAATGCAAAGCCTGTGCTTAAATGTAGAAATACTTTCAGCAGGAGAAGAAATTTCAATGAAAGAAATAAGTGACGAATACGTTAAGACTGCTGAGACTCTAGGTATTGATATGACAAGACCTGAAGAAGATGAAGTAGAAGTTTAGGAAAAGTTATGGAAAAAGTATTTGATGAATTAAGTATTAGTCTTGCAACAACAGACCAAATTAGAAGCTGGTCTTTTGGTGAGGTTAAAAAACCAGAAACAATAAACTATAGAACTCTGAAGCCTGAAAAAGAAGGCCTCTTTGATGAAAGAATATTTGGACCAACAAAAGACTGGGAATGCTCATGTGGAAGATATAAAAGAATTAGATATAGAGGAATAATTTGTGAAAGATGTGGTGTTGAAGTAACAAGAAGAGAAGTAAGAAGAGAAAGAATGGGGCACATTGAACTAGCAGCTCCTGTCACTCACATTTGGTATTTTAAGGGGGTACCAAGTCGCCTCGGATATTTTTTAGATATGTCACCCAAGGAGCTTGAAAAAGTTATTTATTTTGCTGCATACTTAGTTGTTTCTATAGATGATAAAAAAAGAACAAAAGATTTGAAAGAGTTAGAAGAGGCTGTTGTTGCAGAAAAAGAAATAGTTGAAGAAGATTTTGAAGATTGGGAGAAAAAAAGAATTAAACAAATGAAAGTTGAACTTAAAGCTATGGAAGATGGCAAAGTTCCAGAAGCCGAGATTAAGGAAAGAAATAAAGAGATAGAAAAAGAGATAAAACAGAAAAAACTTAAATCAGATGCTGAAATAAAAGTAATTGAAGAAGCCTTCCAAACATTAAAAACTTTAAAGCCTAAAACTTTAATTGAAAATGACACATTATGGCGCGAAATGATTGATAAATATGATGAATACTTTACTGGGGGAATGGGAGCAGAAGCAGTCAGAGAGCTTGTAGGATTAGTTGATTTAAAATCAGAAATGGAAAAACTTAAATCTGATTTAGATTCTAAATCTGCTCAAAGAAGGCAACGAGCAATTCAAAGAATGAAGGTAATTAAACCTTTTTCAGATGGAAAGAATCCACCAGAAGCCATGATTTTAGAAGTAATTCCAGTAATTCCTCCAGAGTTAAGGCCTATGGTACAACTTGACGGCGGCAGGTTTGCGACATCTGATTTAAATGACTTATATAGAAGATTAATAAATAGAAATAACAGATTAAAGAAGCTACTCGAGCTCGGTGCTCCAGAGATAATCATAAGTAATGAAAAAAGAATGCTTCAAGAATCAGTAGATGCTTTATTTGATAATGGTAGAAGAGGACGAGCTGTTGCAGGAGCTGGAGGAAGAGGTTTAAAATCACTTTCTGACATGCTTAAGGGTAAACAAGGAAGATTTAGGCAGAACTTACTTGGAAAAAGAGTTGATTACTCAGCAAGGTCTGTAATTGTTGTTGGTCCTCATTTAGATTTACAACAATGTGGTCTTCCAAAAATGATGGCCTTAGAACTATTTAAACCTTTTGTTATGAAAAGGCTTGTTGAACTTGGTTTGTCTCAGAATATAAAATCTGCAAAAAGAATGGTGGAGAGATCAAGAGCTCAAGTTTGGGATGTGTTAGCTGAAGTCATCGAAGAACATCCAGTATTATTAAATCGAGCTCCAACTCTACATAGATTAGGAATTCAAGCCTTTGAACCAATTCTTGTTGAAGGCAAAGCCATACAAGTTCATCCGCTAGTTTGTGAAGCGTTTAACGCAGATTTTGATGGAGATCAAATGGCAGTTCACGTACCACTTTCTGCTGAAGCACAGGCAGAAGCAAAAGTATTAATGTTATCTACTAATAATGTCTTATCACCAGCAAGTGGGAATCCAATAGTTTCTCCAAGTCAAGATATGGTGATTGGCTTATATTATATAACTGAATGTCATGAGGACTTAAATAAAGCGACTAATTCTTATGTAGATGTAAATGAAGCTCAATTAGCTTATGAAGGCGGCCACATAAAACTACACACTCCTATAAAAGTAAGGGTTGGAAATTTAGCAGGAAATCCTGAAATTCATGAGAATATAAAAAATAGATTTTCAGAATTAATAGGTGACAAACCTGTAAATGGTGATGAACTAATTAACACTACTCTAGGAATCACGATATTTAATTCTATAATGCCTGAAGATTTTCCATATATACAGTCAACTGTTAGAAAGCCGGAAATGAAAAAAATTATTTCAGAAGTTATAGAAAGATACAATAAAGCTGAATTAAGAAAGTTCTTAGATTTGATGAAAGAAATTGGATTTAAATATGGGTCAAAAGCTGGCTTAAGTGTTGCTATGACTGATGTTAAAACTCCACCAACAAAAAATGAAATATTAGAAAAGTATGAAAAAGAAGCTGAGAAAGTTCAAAAACAATTCAAGGATGATGTAATTACAGAATCTGAACGAAAGCAAAAAATTATTGAAATATGGAATGAGGCAACTGATCAAGTTCAATATGCAATGAGTGCTGAGCTTGAGTCTGAACAATTTAACCCAGTAGACATGATGGTTAAATCAGGCGCTAGAGGAAATATGATGCAAGTAAGACAGCTTGCTGGAATGAGAGGTCTAGTAGCAAACCCTAAAGGAGATATTATTGAAAGACCAATTAAAAGCAACTTTAGAGAAGGAATGTCAGTACTAGAATACTTTATTTCTACCCACGGAGCTAGAAAGGGTCTTGCAGACACAGCACTAAGGACTGCAGATTCAGGTTATTTAACTCGAAGACTGGTAGATGTAGCAGCAGGAATTGTCATTAAAGAAATAGGTGATGAAAATATTGACTGGAAAGGGACTTCTAAAAAAATTAAAGATGAAAATGGCAATGTTAGTAAATATTTACACTCTTCAATTTTTGGTAGAGTTCTAAGCGAAGACATAAAGAAGAATAAAAAGATTCTAGAGTATGGAGAAAAGAAAAAATTAAATAAAGGAACTTTTATAGATGCGGAAGCATTGGATGCTATAGCTAAATCAGGAGTTGATTCTATAAAAGTACTTTCACCATTTAACTCACTTGATCCGGAATCTATGGAGCCACTATGCTATGGATTTAGTTTAGCGACTGGTGTCCCTGTTGAAGAAGGAGAGGCAGTTGGTATAATTTCTGCACAATCTATAGGCGAGCCAGGCACTCAATTAACTATGAGAACATTTCACACAGGAGGAGTAGTTGGCCTTGATATTACTTCTGGCTTACCAAGAATTGTTGAACTTTTTGAAGCCAGAACACCGAAGGGTAAAGCAGTGCTTTCGTTAATTAATGGAAAAATTAAATCCATAGATACTACTGAAGAAGGAAATAGAATTGTAACTATTCAAAATGAAAAAGAGACAATTGAAGAGCTAGTCCTTAGAAGGCAAACTTTATTAATAAATCAAGGCGATACAGTTGAAGCAGGTCAATCTTTAACTACTGGGCCAAAAGACCCTAAAGAAGTTTTACAGATAAATGGCGTGAGAACGTGCCAGGAATATCTTGTAGATGAAGTACAAAAAACTTATCGTGATCAAGGAGTTGAAGTTCACGATAAACATGTTGAAATGATAGTAAGGCAGATGCTGAGGAGAGTTAGAATTGTTAGAACTAACGATTCAGATTTTCTTCCAAATGAATTAGTTGATTCAACATTATTTAGAAAAACTAACCAAGAGTTAGTAAAGAAAGGAAAAGTACCTGCTGAAGGAAGATCTGAACTAATGGGTATCACAAAAGCTAGTCTTGCAACAGATTCATGGCTATCAGCAGCATCTTTCCAAGAAACAACAAGAGTACTCACAGAGGCAGCGATGAAAAAGAGCACAGATGCTCTTACCGGTCTTAAGGAAAATGTGATAATTGGTACACTTATACCTGCTGGAACAGGTTCGGATGCTTATCAAAAATTATCACCTTCTTTGCCAGATGCTCCGGAAGTTTCTGAACTAGGATTTATGGAGAAATCTTCTGATATTGAAGAATCTGAAGAAGATTCTCTTCCAAATCCTGCACAATGGCTAGCTATGTTAGGCGAAGAAGGAGACGAAGAAACAGAGTAAAAACTTGTTAATAATTCATTGTTGTAAGTTTAAATCTGTCATATACTTCTTTTTCGGTAAGAAAAAATACTAATTTTAGATTGGAATAATAATGCCTACTACACAACAGTTGGTAAGAAAAGGACGAAAATCCAAAGTGTCTAAGGAAAAGACACCAGGATTAAAAGGAGCGCCTCAAAGAAGAGGGGTATGTACTCGTGTTTATACGGTTACACCAAAGAAGCCTAACTCAGCTTTAAGAAAAGTTTGTAGAGTGAGACTTTCAACTGGAACAGAAGTTACAGCATACATCCCAGGCGAAGGCCATAACCTTCAAGAACACTCTATTGTTTTAGTCAGGGGAGGTCGAGTAAAAGATCTTCCAGGAGTTAGATATAAAGTCATTAGAGGAGCTTTAGATACAGGTGGAGTAACAGATAGAAAGCAAGCAAGATCTAGGTACGGAAGCAAAAAAGATTAATTATGAGAAGAGGACCCTCCCTAAAAAGAAAACCAGAAGCTGACCCACTATTTAATAGTGTTCTAGTTTCTCAGTTGACAAATCAAGTTTTGCTAGATGGTAAAAAAGATACTGCTAGAAATATTGTTTACAAAGCTCTTGAATTAGTTGAAAAACAAGCTGGTGGAGATCCTTTAAATTTATTAAAAGAAGCATTTGAAAACGTTAAACCTCAAATAGAAACAAAATCAAGAAGAGTCGGAGGAACAAATTATCAGGTTCCTATGGAGGTACCTCATAGAAGAGGAACCACATTGGCAATTAGATGGATTGTAGATGCATCAAGAAAAAGAGGAGAGAAAACAATGCACGAACGATTAGGTCGTGAAATTCTTGATGCAAGTAAAAATACAGGAGCTTCGGTCAAGAAAAGAGAAGATGTTCATAAAATGGCAGAATCTAATAGAGCCTTTGCTCATTACAGGTGGTAATCATGGGAGATAGAACTACAGAATTAAAAAATTTAAGAAATATCGGAATCATGGCTCATATTGATGCAGGAAAGACAACTCTTACAGAGAGGATACTTTACTACACTGGTAAAACTTACAAAATAGGAGAAGTTCATGATGGTGCTGCTGTTATGGATTGGATGGAGCAAGAGCAAGAAAGAGGGATAACAATTACGTCTGCTGCCACAACTTGTGCTTGGAACGACCACACAATTAATATAATTGATACACCAGGTCACGTAGATTTTACTGTTGAAGTTGAAAGATCTTTAAGAGTTTTAGATGGAGCAGTAGCTGTATTTGATGGTGTTGCAGGAGTAGAGCCACAATCAGAAACGGTATGGAGACAAGCAGACAAGTACAATGTTCCAAGAATATGCTTTATTAATAAATTAGATAGAACAGGTGCCGATTTTGATTTTGATGTCCAATCAATTATTGAAAGATTAGAAGCCAGGCCAGCAGTATTACATATACCTATTGGATCCGAGGCAAATTTTGTTGGAGTTATAGATTTGGTTGAGATGAAAGCACATACTTGGACAAAAGACGATGGATCTGAATGGGATATTTCTGAAATCCCACAAGACAAGATAGAAGAAGCAAAATCAAAGAGACAAGAGCTCCTTGATGTTGTAGCAGAAGCGGATGATGAAGTTCTTGAAAAATATCTAGGAGATGAAGAATTAAGTGTTGAAGAGGTTAAAAGAGCAATTAGGAAGGGAACACTAGATGGATTATTTGTCCCCGTACTTGCTGGAAGTGCTTTTAAGAACAAAGGGGTCCAATTACTATTAGATGCTGTCGTAGATTATTTACCTTCTCCTTTAGATATTGAGCCAGTAAAAGGTTTCAAGCCAGGTGATGAAGAGAATGAAATAGAAAGAAAGCATTCTGATGAAGAACCATTTGCTGCTTTAGCCTTTAAAGTTGTAAGTGATCCCCATGTTGGAAAGCTAACTTATTTCAGAGTTTATTCAGGAGTTTTAAATAAGGGAGACAAGGTCCAAAATACCAGTACAGGAAAGGACGACCGCCTTGGGAGAATTCTTAGGATGCATTCTAACTCAAGGGAAGATATTGATTTTATTTCTACAGGTGATATTGTTGCAGGGGTTGGATTAAAAAATGCTAAGACGGGTGATACTCTTTCTGATTCTTCTAATCCAATTCAGCTAGAATCTATGACTTTCCCTGAGCCAGTAATATCTGTCGCCATTGAACCAAAATCTAAAGCTGATGAAGAAAAATTATCAGAAGGCTTACAAAAACTAGCAGAAGAAGACCCAACATTCAGAGTTAACTCAGATGAAGAAACTGGACAAACAATAATTTCAGGAATGGGTGAGTTACATTTAGATATCCTTGTGGATAGACTAAAAAGAGAATTTAGAGTTGAAGCAAATATTGGCAAGCCACAGGTTGCATACAGAGAAGCAATTAAAAAACAAGTAAGCATTGAAGCTAAATACATAAGACAAAGTGGGGGTAGAGGCCAGTATGGTCATGTAATTATGGAACTTGAACCAATTGAAGAGGGTTATGAATTTGTTGATTTAATTAAGAGTGGGAGAATTCCTAAGGAGTATATTCCATCAGTAAATGCAGGCGTTGAGGCCGCAATGGAATCTGGAGTGTTAGCTGGATATCCTTTAGAAAATATAAAAGCAACATTAGTAGATGGTTCTTATCATGATGTTGACTCTTCAGAAATGGCATTTAAAATAGCAGGCTCAATGGCTTTAAAAGATGGAGCTAAAAAGGCAGGAGTAAAACTCTTAGAGCCAATAATGACAGTAGAAGTTGTTACACCAGAAGATTTTATGGGAGATGTTGTCGGAGATCTATCCTCAAGAAGGGGAAAGATTGCTGAAATGGAACAAAGAGGATCTGCAAAGGTTGTCAATGCAAAAGTTCCTTTATCAGAAATGTTCGGGTACGCAACAGATTTGCGCTCACGAACACAAGGCCGTGCAACATTTACGATGCAGTTTGATAGTTATGAAGACGTCCCCGACGCAATAACTAAAGAGATTACTGCAAGTATTCGTGGAGTAGAGGTGGAAGTTTAAATTTGCATAGCAAATTGAAGCTTCAATAAAAAGGAGAAAAATATGTCAAAAGAAAAATTTGACCGTAGCAAGCCTCATGTGAACATCGGTACAATGGGCCACATTGACCATGGTAAAACCACATTGACGGCCGCTATAACAAAAGTTTTAGCCGAAGCTGGTTCAGGTGACGTTACAGCTTTTGAAGATATTGATAAAGCCCCTGAAGAGAGGGAAAGAGGAATAACAATCCAGATTGCACACGTAGAGTATGAAACTGAAAACAGACATTATGCTCACGTAGATATGCCTGGGCACGCTGATTATGTTAAAAACATGATTACTGGTGCAGCCCAAGTAGATGGTGCAATTTTAGTTGTTTCAGCTGCAGATGGTCCGATGCCACAAACTAGAGAGCATGTTCTCTTAGCAAGGCAAGTTGGTGTTCCATCAATAGCTGTATTCCTTAATAAAGTTGATCAAGTTGATGATGATGAGCTTCTAGATCTTGTTGAAATGGAAGTAAGAGAATTATTAAATGAATATGATTTCCCAGGAGATGATGTTCCAGTAGTAAAAGGTTCAGCTTTAGCAGCTCTCGAAGGAAAAGAAGATGGTGTGAAAGCTGTTCTTGAATTAATGGAAAATGTAGATTCCTACATAGAAGAGCCAACAAGAGTAGTTGACAAACCTTTCTTAATGCCTGTTGAGGATGTATTTTCAATTACAGGACGTGGAACAGTTGTAACAGGAAGAATTGAACAAGGAATTGTTAATGTTAACGAAGAAGTTGAAATCGTTGGTATTAGAGAAACAACCAAATCAGTTTGTACTGGTGTTGAAATGTTCAGAAAGCTTCTTGATGAAGGTAGAGCTGGAGACAACGTTGGTTTATTATTACGTGGTATTGATAAAGAAGACGTTGAAAGAGGCCAGGTTATAGCAAAGCCAGGTTCAATAACTCCACATACCAAGTTCGAAGCTGAAGTTTATGTTCTAACAAAAGAGGAAGGTGGAAGACATAATCCATTTTTCAAAGGATATAGGCCACAGTTTTATTTTAGAACGACAGATGTTACTGGTGAAGTAACTCTTCCTGATGGAACCGAAATGGTTATGCCAGGTGATAATGTGTCGATCTCTGTTGAACTTATCTCTCCAATTGCTATGGAGGAAGGAGTTAAGTTTGCTATCAGAGAAGGTGGTAGAACAGTGGGAGCAGGACAGGTAACAAAAGTTATTGAGTAATAAAAATAACCGGGAGTAGAATTAAACTCCCGGTTTTTTTTGAGGAAAAAATGGCAAAACAAGAACAGCAGATAAGAATAAAACTTAAGGCATACGACAATTATGTCGTAGATGAATCTGCACGTAAAATTGCTGAAACGGTTATGAAAACTCAAGCAAAAGTTAAAGGTCCAATACCATTACCAACACAAATTCACAGATATTGTGTGATTAGATCACCGCATGTTGATAAGAAATCAAGAGAACATTTTGAAATGAGGATTCATAAAAGACTCATTGATATAGTTGAGCCAAGTCCAAAAACAGTTGATTCCTTAATGAGATTAGATTTACCAGCAGGTGTAGAGGTGGAAATTAAATTATGAACACTTTAATTGCAAAAAAAGTTGGAATGACTCAAATTTTTGATGAGAATTCTGCTGCTTTGGGAGTAACAGTACTTGATGTTTCAGATTGTAGGATTGTTCAGGTAAAATCTGAAGATAAAGATGGTTACGATGCTGTACAGTTAACCATAGGAACAGCAAAAAATGTTAACAAACCTATATCTGAACATTATAAAAAATACAATGTAGAACCAGGTCAAGGCCTATATGAGGTTCCTATAGATCCTGACTCAGGTCTCGAATCAGGAATGCACATAAATGTTATAGATTTTTTTGAAATAGGTCAAAAAGTAGATATTACTGGCTATTCAAAAGGACATGGTTTCACTGGGGTTATGAAAAGATATAATTTTAAAGGTCAAAAAGCAAGTCATGGAGTACATAAAGTTCACAGAGCAGGTGGTTCAATAGGAAATGCCTCTTATCCAGGACATGTATTTAAAGGCCAGAAGATGGCAGGAAGAATGGGAAATGAGAAAAAAACTATTCAGTCCGTTACTGTTGTTGGAATAGATGAAGAGAAAAACTATCTTTTAGTAAATGGTTCTGTACCTGGAAAAAAAGGAAATATAGTACAGATTAGATCGGCTATAAAGCTTCCATCAAGAGACGGAAGTAATGCAACATCAGGAAAAATTATAGAAAGGTCTGAAGCTAAAACTTCGGTCTCAGAAGAAGAGTAAGTTATGAGTGTAAAATTAGATACATATATTACTAAAGAAAACAAAATTTCAAAAAAGCAATATCCAATTGCTGTTTCTGACGAAATCAATAAAGGTTTATTACATCAAGTAGTTATTTCAAATAGAACAAACCATAGGAACAATACAGCTTCAGTTAAAACAAGAGCTCAAGTTTCAGGAACAGGAGCAAAGCCATGGGCTCAAAAAGGAACAGGTAGAGCAAGACAAGGATCTTTAAGGTCCCCACAGTTTGTTGGTGGAGGAGTTGCTCACGGACCAGGTGGTAGAGTTTATAAAGATAGAACTCCAAAAAAAATGAAAAGAAAATCTTTAGATATGGCTTTGTCTCAGAGAATAAATGAGAATTCCGTTTTTGTAATTGACGCAACTGATATGGACAAACCATCAACTAAATTAGCTTCCTCAATTCTTGGAGAGTTTGAGATAGATAAGTCGTTCACTTTTGTTTATGGAGAGAATGACGATGTTCTTTTAAAATCATTTAGAAACCTAGATAAGTCAAATATTGTATCTTATCTAAAGCTTGCAACTTTTGATGTTATATCTACAGATTTTACAATTTTCTCACAAAGTGCAATTAATTTAATTTCTGGAGATAAAGAATGAAATATTTAGAAGATGTATTAATTGCTCCACTCATTTCAGAAAAATCTTATGATAGAATTGCTGACTCGAATTCTTATACTTTTTTTGTACACACAAATTCAAATAAACCTGAAATTAAAAAAGCAGTACAAGAGTTATTTGATGTAGATGTACTTTCTGTTAACACAATGTATAGAAAAGGTAAGAAAAAAAGATTTGGTTATGTGCTAGGTCAACAAAGTACAAGAAAAATAGCAATAGTAACCCTTCAAGAGGGTCAGACTATAGAGGCTTTTGGGGTTTAGTTATGGGATCAAAAAAAATTAGACCAGTAACTCCGGGAATGAGAGGACAGGTTTCAGGTGATTTTAAGGAAATTACTAAGTCAAAGCCAGAAAGATCACTTCTTAATTCTAAGAAATCTACTGGTGGTAGAAATAATAAAGGTCGTATTACCTCGAGACACAGAGGAGGAGGCCACAAGCAAAAATATAGAATAATTGATTTTAAAAGAGTAAAAGATGGAATTCCAGCAAAAGTTGCAGCTATAGAATATGATCCAAATAGAAATGCACGAATAGCATTACTTCATTATGTTGATGGTGAAAAAGCCTATATAATTGCACCTGATGGATTGGCAGTTGACAATTTTATAGAATCTGGACCTAAATCTGATATTAAAGATGGAAACTGCTTACCTTTAAGAAATATACCTGCTGGAACTTTCGTTCATGGTGTAGAGCTACGACCAGGTGGTGGTGCAAAAATGGCAAGATCAGCTGGCTCCTCAGTCCAATTAATGAGTAAAGAAGGAGGGCTTGCATTATTAAGGTTACCTTCTGGCGAAATGAGAACAGTCCCAATGGATTGTCGTGCAACTATAGGTACTGTTGGAAATGCTGAAGCAGAGCTTACAAAATTAGGAAAAGCTGGAAGGAAACGTTGGAAAGGTGTAAGACCACAGACAAGAGGTGTAGCAATGAACCCAGTTGACCACCCCTTAGGTGGAGGAGAAGGAAAATCATCTGGAGGTAGAACCCCAGTTAGTCCCTGGGGAAAGCCTGAAAAGAAAACAAGAAAAAAGAAAAAATATAGTAATAAATCAATTGTTAGAGGAAGATCCCAGAAAGGTAGAGGATAGATTATGTCTCGAAGTCTAAGAAAAGGACCATTTGTTGATAATCATCTTTTAACAAAAGTTGAGAATGCACAAAATAGTGGAGATAAATCAGTAATTAAAACATGGAGCAGGCGTTCGACTGTTGTTCCTGAAATGGTTGGATTAACTTTAGCCATTCATAACGGGAGACAACATTTACCAGTATTTATAACAGAAGCTATGGTAGGTCATAAATTAGGAGAGTTTGCACCTACTAGAACATTTAGAGGACATCCGGGGCAGACAACATAATGGAAAATCAAGTAATTAAAGCAAAAAGTAAATATGTTAGACAGTCACCTTACAAGGTTCGTTTGGTTTTAAATTTGATAAGAGGATTAGAAGTCAATGAGGCTTTAAATGTGCTTACTTTTACAAAAAGAAAAGCTGCTGAGGAAATAAAACAAGTTTTAGAAAGTGCAATTGCAAATGCAGAAACTAATTTAGGATTGAACTCTTCAAATCTTTTCATATCAAAAGCTATTGCTGATGAAGGGCCTACTCTTAAAAGATTCAGACCAAGGGCTAGAGGAAGAGCAGGGAGAATAAATAAACGTACATCTCATTTAACGATTGAATTAGAAAGTGTGGAGGAATAATGGGTCAAAAAACACATCCTTACGCATTCAGAATAGGAATAGTTAATGATTGGAAGTCAAGATGGTTTAGTAATAAAGACTATACAAAATTAGTTAATCAAGACTATAGGATAAGAGAATTTCTTTCATCACAATTAATAAAAGGAGCTGTCTCAAGAATTGATATAGAAAGAACAAGAGATAAGGTACAAGTAGATATACACACAGCAAGGCCAGGTGTTGTAATAGGTAGAAAAGGAACAGAAGCTGATAGGTTGAGAAAAGGATTGGAAGAACTCTCAAATCAACCAGTAAAGCTAAATATTATTGAAGTAAGAGAAGCAGAATTAGATGCTCAACTATTGGCCCGTGCTATTGCGGATCAACTTGAAAGCAGAGTTGCTTTTAGAAGAGCTATGAAACGTGCTGTATCAGCTGCTTTAAAAGCTGGTGCAGAAGGTGTAAGAGTTGAGTGTTCTGGTAGATTAGGCGGAGCAGAAATGGGAAGACGCGAATGGTATAGAGAGGGAAGAGTTCCACTCCATACATTAAGAGCAGATATAGATTTTGGAAGAGCCGCTGCTCATACAACAGTGGGAGCATTAGGTGTAAAAGTTTGGGTTTATAAAGGTGATGTAGTTGCATCAAATAAATTAAGACAAGAAAAGATAGCTGCTGAAGCAAGCCTAGCTAGTGGAGGTCCTTCAAGCGGAAGAGTGAAATCTGTAAAATCAAGAGTTGAAGCTGCTGTAGGTGAGTCTAAAGATTCCAAAATTTTGGAAGCTGGCGGAGGTAAGAAATCAGGTGAAACTAATTCAAATATAGTTGAAGCCGGAGGAGGAACAAAAATAACTCCAGTAAAAGCTCAAGAGCAATTTGAAGAAGAAAAATCAATATTGGAAGAAGAATAAATTATGTTGATGCCTAAAAAAACAAAATATAGAAAATCCCACCGAGGAAGAAGAAAAGGCATGTCCAAAGGTGGTAACCAGGTTCAATTTGGTGATTACGGATTACAAGCTGTTGAAACCTCTTATATAACAGGAAGACAGATTGAGGCTGCAAGAATAACTATTACTAGAACAATGAAAAGAGGAGGAAAAGTATGGATTAATATATTTCCTCATAAACCAGTTACACAAAAACCAGCTGAAGTTCGCATGGGATCAGGTAAAGGTAATGTAGAATATTATGTTGCTGTTGTTAAACCAGGAAGAATAATCTTTGAAATCTCAGGTGTTCCTGAGGAAGTAGCAAGAGAAGCTATGAGGAAAGCTGGACATAAATTACCAATAAAAACAAAGTTTGTTATGAGGAACGCATGAGTATTGAAAACTTAAGAGAACTGTCCATTATGGAATTAGAGAATAAAATTTTAGATCTTAAAAAAGAATTAATGGAATCAAGATTTTCATTAGCAACTAGCCAGATAGAGGATACTTCAATTTTTAAAAAAATAAAAAAAGAAATCGCACAGGCAAGTACTTTATTAAATGAAAAAAGAAATGAACTCAAAATGAAAGAGATTGTAGATGAGTAATAAAAATAGAGCTTCGAGAAAGATTAGAACCGGAATAGTTGTTTCTGACAAAAGGGAAAACACTGTTACAGTTGCGATAGAACTTCAATATCCTCATCCTAAATATGGAAAAATTGTTAAAAAAACAAGAAATTTGCATGTTCATGATGAAAAGTTTGATTCTAAGATTGGAGATACAGTAGAAATTATGGAAACAAAGCCAATCTCAAAGACAAAAAGATGGAGAGTTATTGAAGTGATTGAGAGAGCAAGATGATACAGAAAGAATCTAGGCTTAAGGTAGCAGATAATTCTGGAGCAAAAGAAGTTTTATGCATAAAAGTTAAAGGTAGTTCTAGGATTAGATATGCAGGAATGGGAGATGTATTTACAGCTACTGTAAAAGATGCTATTCCAGGTGGTCAGATAAATAAGGGAGATATTGTAGAAGCTGTTGTCGTTAGGACAAGCAAAGAAACTAGAAGAAAAGATGGCACATATATAAGATTTGATGAAAATGCTTGTGTTATATTAAATGACCAAAACCAACCAAGGGGTACAAGAATTTTTGGTCCAGTTGGAAGAGAGCTAAGAGAGAAAAAATTTATGAGAATAGTCTCACTTGCTCCGGAGGTGATTTAATGAAAATAAAAAAAGGCGATACAGTAAAAATCATATCTGGAAAAGAAAATGGTAAAGAGGGTAAAGTATTACAAGTTATACCAAGAAAAAACCAGGTTTTAGTTGAAGGAGTTAATGTAGTTAAGAAACATCAAAAACCTCAAGGCCAAACAATGCAAGGTGGTGTGATTGATAAAAGTATGCCAATCGATATTTCAAATGTAGCCTTAGTAGTTAAAAAGAAAAGTGGCCGAGTTAGTTACAAATTTGATAAAAATGGAAATAAGTATAGAGTCCTTGCACAAACAGGAGAGGAAGCATGATACCAAGACTTAAAGAAAAATATAACTTGGAGCTTTCTGGAGAGATTCAAAAAGAGCTCAATTTATCTAATATAAATCAAATTCCAACTTTAGAGAAAATTATTATAAATATTGGTGATGGAAAAGCAGCCACGGATGGAAGAGCACTCGAGTCTATGGTTGATGAATTAACTGCTATTTCTGGTCAGAAACCTGTAGTTAAGAGAGCTAAAAAATCAATAGCAGGATTTAAAATTAGAGAAGGTATGCCTATTGGAACATCTGTGACTATAAGAGGTGATAGAATGTGGGAGTTTTATGATCGATTTGTTCAAGTCGTAGTTCCTAGGATTAGAGACTTTAGAGGTTTTAGTACTAAATCATTTGATGGTAAAGGTAATTATTCTTTAGGGTTAAATGAACAATTGGTATTTCCTGAAGTTGAGTACGATAAAGTACGAGATATTAGAGGAATGAATATTACAATCTGCACAACGGCTAACGATAATAATGAAGGATATGTATTATTAAATTCCTTAGGATTTCCATTTAGGGAGAATTAAATATGGCTAAAACAAGTAAAGTAGTAAAAAATAATAAAAGGCTAGAAACAGTTGGTTTTTATCACGATCGAAGAAAAGAATTATTAAAGGTAATTAAAGATCCTGAATCTTCGTACGATGAAAAAAGAGAAGCACAAAAAAAGATTGCAAAAATGCCAAGAGACGCATCAGCAACCAGACATCGAAATAGATGCCAGGTTACTGGAAGACCAAGAGGAACATTGAGAAAATTTGGAATGTCTAGAAATACATTCAGACACTTAGCCTTAAAAGGAGAGCTTCCTGGAATAAAGAAAGCTTCTTGGTAATTATGGTTTCAGATCCTATTTCCGATTTATTAACTAGATTGAGAAACGGTACTATGGTTTCAAAATCTAATATTGAAATACCTCATTCAAAATTTAAATTTCAACTAGCTTCTTTATTAAAAGATGAAGGCTATGTCTCTGATGTCAAGGTTGAAGGAGATGGAACCAAAAAAGTAATTAATATTGAACTTAAATATTCAGACGAAGGCGCCTCAGTGATTTCCGGAATGAATAGATTATCAAAACCAGGAAACAGAGTTTATTCTAGTTTTGATAATCTACCAAGAAATAATGGTGGTCTAGGCACAGTAATTGTCTCAACTTCTAGAGGCCTTTTGTCAGACTCTGAAGCGAGGAAAAGAAAACTTGGCGGAGAGTTAATTTGTGAGGTGTGGTCGTGAGTAGAATTGGAAATAAGCCAATTGTGATTCCAGAAGGGATTGAAGTAAAAATTCAAGACTCTGAAATTATTGTAAAAGGTCAAAAGGGTGAATTATTAACAAAAATTGTTGATGACAGAATAAAATTTGAAATAAAAGAAGGAACATTAATTTTTTCAAGAGACTCTGATGAAAAAGAAGTTAAAAGTTTACACGGTCTTTATCGTTCATTAATAGCAAATAATATCGTTGGGGTCAGTGAAGGTTACAAAAAAACTTTATCCCTTCAAGGTGTTGGACACAGAGCAACTTTAAAAGGGAATGATATAGAAATATTATGTGGTTTTTCACACCCTGTTATTTATAAAAAAGTTGAAAATATAAGTTATGAAGTTCCTGATCAAAACACAATAATAGTTTCTGGTATAGACAAAGCACTTGTGGGTCAAGTTGCAGCAAACATAAGAGCAATTAAACCTCCTGAGCCGTATAAAGGCAAAGGTATCAGATATGAAGATGAGTACGTAAGAAGAAAAGCAGGTAAGGCTGCTGTTGCGACTACTGGAGCTTAGAATATATGAAAGTAAAAAATATAAGCTCAAGGCATAAAAGAAAAATTAGAATTAGGAAAAAAATAAATGGCCTAGAAACTAAACCTAGATTAGCCATATATAAGAGTAATAAGAATATTTATGTTCAAGCTATAGATGATTTAAATCAAAAAACAATTGCAACTTCAAGTTCGTTGTCCAAGGAATTAAAATCAGAAAATTTATCTCTAGAAACTGCAAAAAAAGTTGGGGAAGTTATGGGAGATAAACTAAAAGAGCTTGGAATTAGCGAAGCAGTCTTTGATAGAGGTGGATACATATACCATGGCAGGGTAAAAGCTGTAGCAGAAGCAATAAGGGAAAAAGGAATTAATTTCTAATGGCTGAAATAGAACTTCAAGAAAGTGTAATACATATAAATAGAGTTGCAAAAGTTGTTAAGGGAGGTAGAAACTTTGCGTTCACTGCACTAGTTGCTGTTGGAGATGGAAATGGCAATGCTGGTATAGGTTATGGTAAAGGATCAGAAGTGCCTCTTGCTATACAAAAAGCTATAGAAAATGCAAAAAAGAATATACACAGCATACCAATGGCAGGCTCAACAATTGTACATACGATTACAGGAGAACATGGATCATCAAAAGTTTTAATGAAACCAGCAGCTCCAGGAACAGGAGTAATAGCTGGTGGAGCAGCTAGACAGGTTTTAGAAGCTGCTGGTATAAAAGATATTTTAGCAAAATCACTTGGCTCACCTACCCATCTAAACGTTGCAAAAGCTACTTTAAATGGTTTATTGAACCAAAGAACGCCAGATATGGTTGCAGCCTTAAGAGGAAAGAAAACCTCGGAGGTTGCTCCTCAAGGATTAGTAGAGGCTTTTGAAAAAACAAAAGCTGAGAGAAGAACAAATAAACAGGTAGCTGATGGCGAAAGTTAAAATTACTCTTAAAAGAAGTCTTATAGGTCAAGGTCATAAATCTCGAGAAACAATAAAATCCCTTGGCTTAAAAAAAATCAACTCATCTGTTGAAAGAGAGCTTGATAATTCATTAGAAGGGATGCTGAATGTTGTTAAACATTTAGTAATTATTGAAAAGGTTTAACAATGAGTAAATTAAGATATCATCATCTAAAACCCTCTCCTGGTTCAAGTAAATCAAAATTAAGAAAAGGAAGAGGAGAGTCAGGTAAACGAGGTAAAACGGCTGGAAGAGGAACTAAGGGAACAGGAGCGAGAAAAACTGTGCCAGCATACTTTGAAGGAGGCCAAATCCCTCTATATAGAAGAATTCCAAAACTTAAAGGTCTAAAGAATAAACCAAAGATGTCGTATGTAGTTGTTAATGTATCAGATCTTCAAGCAAAAAACTTGGAAGGAGAAGTTAATACAGATACACTTAGAGAAATGGGCCTAACAAGAAAAAAAGGATTAGTAAAAATTCTAGGAAATGGTGAGCTAACAAATACTATTAATTTAAAAGTTCATTCAGCAAGTAAATTGGCTAAGGAAAAAATTGAAAAAGCTGGTGGAACAGTTGAAATTATAGAGGTTTAAATTGCAGCTATCTATTTTCAAATACATGTTTAAAATCCCAGACCTTAGGAAAAGGATTATTTTCACATTGTTAATGTTTGCTGTTTATAGGCTTGGAGCAGCAGTCCCAGTTCCTGGAGTAGATTTAGATGCAGTTCAGAGACTTACAGAATCTGGAGCTCAAGCAGGAATTTATGGTCTTCTTAATTTATTTTCTGGAGGAGCTTTGGAAACTTTCTCAGTATTTGCTTTAGGAATAATGCCATATATCACTTCAAGTATTATTCTCCAACTCTTGACTGTAGTCATTCCAAGATTGCAGAAACTACAAGAAGAGGGTGAATCTGGGAGAAAAGTGATAACACAATGGACTCGCTACGTAACAGTTGTATTAGCTTTGCTACAGTCTACAGGATTAACCTATATTTTTTCTAGAGGAAGTCTAACTGGAGGGATTTCCTTGATTCCAAACTATACACCTTCAAGAGTAGGTTTAATCGTTTTAACAATGACTGCTGGAACAGCTTTCATAATGTGGCTTGGAGAATTAATTTCGCAAAGAGGTATTGGTAACGGGATGTCTTTGATAATTTTTGCAAGCATCATAAGTCAATTGCCAGCTAGTTTTGGTGGAGCCTACCAAGTTACTGCAGGGCAGGGCAGAATAGGACAATTTTCTGTATTAGTTCTGATGTTCTTTTTAATGATTGTTGGAATTATTTATGTTGAGCAGGGTCAGAGAAGAATCCCAATTCAATTTGCAAAAAGAGTTAGAGGAAGAAAAGTGATGGGAGGACAAAGCACCTACATACCATTAAAAGTCAATAGTGCTGGTGTTATACCTGTTATATTTGCTACCAGCGTGTTATTTTTCCCTGCTTTAATTGCTACTTCTTTACCTCAAGACAATAGAGTAACTGCAGGAATTAGAAACTGGATTGATGTTAACTTGGCAAACTCACAAGGAACAAGTTGGTTTTATATATTTTTCTTAGGTATGTTAATAATTTTCTTTACATATTTTTATACAACAATTCAATTTGATCCTGTTAGACAATCAGACATGATTAGAAGGCAGGGAGGCTTCATACCTGGTGTTAGGCCTGGAATATCAACAACAAATTATTTATCACATATAATTAACAGAATTACTTTACCTGGTTCAGTTTTTCTAGCTTCTGTTGCAGTTCTGCCCTCAATTGCTTCAGCTATATGGGATATACCCCTAGGCTTTAGTGGAATTTCGATTTTAATAACAGTAGGAGTTGCTTTAGAAACTATGAAACAAATCGAAAGTCAATTAAGCATGAGAAATTACGAAGGGTTTATTGATTGACCCATTTAGTAGTTTTTTTAGGGCCTCCTGGTGCTGGAAAAGGAACACAAGCAATAAAAATTGCGTCCGAATTTAATTTAGCTCATATTTCAACAGGCGATATGTTAAGACAGCATGTAAAAGAACAAACAGATCTGGGCAAAATTGCAAAATCCTTACTTGATGAAGGAAAGTTAGTTCCAGATGATCTTGTTATTCAAATGTTAATTGAAAGATTAAGTCATGATGATTGTTTAGGAGGCACAATACTTGATGGATTCCCAAGAACGCTCCCTCAAGCTAAAAGTTTAGAAAAGATAAACGATAAATTTCCAGTAGTAAAAGTAATTGTTTTTGAAGCTGATCAGGAAGAGCTTACAAAAAGAATACTTTTAAGAGGTGAAACCAGTGGTAGAGGAGATGACACTGAAGATTCTATAAGGGTGAGATTAGAAGTTTACCAGAAAGATACAGAACCTCTTATTACTTATTATGAGGATAAAGGAATCACAACAAAAATTAACGCTGTAGGTAATGTTGATGATATTTATAAAGAAATTTCTAAAGAGTTTATTAAGTAGGATATGTTAACTTACAAAACTTCAGAAGATTTTATAAAAATGAGTAAAGCTGGAAAAGTAGTTTCAAATATTCATTATGAAATTTACAAGAATACAAAACCTGGCATGAAACTAAAAGAACTTGATAATATTGCAAAAAAAATAATTGAAAAATCAAATGTTGAATCAAGTTTTTTGGGGTACCCTCAACCAGGCACTATTGATTTTCCAGGTTATATATGTGCATCACCAAATGAAGTTATAGTGCATGGAATACCCAATGAATACATTGTTCAAGATGGAGACATACTTTCAATTGATGCAGGGGTTATATACGAAGGCTATCATGCTGATGCTGCTTTTACTTTTGGAATAGGAGATGTGTCAGAGAAAGATAAAGAATTAATGAAAATAACTAAACATGCTTTAAATGAGGGAATTAAATTGGTTCAAGATGGTCAAAAATTAGGAACCATTGGTCACAGAATTGATGAAATTGCATTAAAAAATAACTTTGGCAATGTTCGTAATTATGTTGGTCATGGGATTGGGTTAGAGATGCATGAAGCACCACAAGTTCCACATTATGGTGAAAAAGACACAGGTTTTGAACTTAAAACAGGTATGGCTATATGTATTGAGCCAATGTTTAATATTGGTTCTGAAGAAACAGTAGTTGATTCAGATGGATGGACTGTCAAGACAGCAGATTCTTCAAAATCTGCCCATTTTGAACATACAATTGGCCTAACGGAAGAGGGGACACGTGTTTTTACTGAAAACTTATTCTAAATATGTGTTTGTAATAGTTTTAAATCGCATTATTCTTGTATATCGGTCTTAAAATCAAGGTTAATTTGGTAGAAAAAGAAAAAAATTTAATAAAAGTTCAGGGAACAGTAACTGAAACTTTACCAAATGCTTCTTTTAAGGTTGAGCTTGAGAGTGGTGCTGAAATATTAGCTCATGTTTCAGGAAAAATGAGAATGAGATATATAAGGATTCTTCCAGGAGACATTGTTGAAATGGAAGTATCACCATATGATCCTACAAGAGGTAGGATAACTTGGAGACATAAATGAAGGTAAAAGCCAGTATTAAAAAGAGGGGTCCAAACGACCAAATTGTTAGACGTAAAGGAAAACTTTATGTTATCAATAAGAGGAACCCAAGAAACAAACAGAGACAGGGTTAAACAAAAATGGCTAGAATTTCAGGAATTGACATACCTAGAGAAAAAAGAGTTATAGCTTCTTTAAGATACATTCACGGCGTTGGAGCAAAAAGAGCAGAAGATATATGTAGTGACTTAAAGATTGATCCAGATACAAGAGTTAGTAATTTAACAAATGATGAAGTTGCACAAATTAGAAAATATATTGAAGCTAATTTCAGGGTTGAAGGTGATTTAAGAAGAGATGTCTCTCAAAATATAAGAAGAAAAACAGAGATAGGAACCTATCAAGGGGCAAGGCACAGATCAGGGTTACCTGTAAGAGGACAAAGAACACATACAAATGCACGAACAAGAAAAGGTCCAAGATTTGCAGTTGCTGGAACAAAGAAGGTTCTTAAATAATGGTCGAAACAAAATCAAAAAAGAAAGCTAAAAGAAAAGTTTCATCTGGAGTAGCTCACATTAAAGCAAGTTTTAACAATACCATTATTAATATAGCTGATTCAAACGGTGAAACAATTGCTTGGACATCAGGTGGCTCAGTAGGATTTAAAGGTTCTAGAAAGTCAACACCCTATGCGGCTCAAGTTGCTGCCGAAGAAGCTGTAAGAAGAGCAACAGAATTCGGGATCCACAAGCTTGATATTGTAATTAGTGGAACAGGCGCTGGAAGAGAAACAGCTGTTAGAACTTTACAGAATATGGGTATGGATGTTGGAACAATTAAAGATATAACTCCAACCCCTCACAATGGTTGCAGACCAAAGAAAAGAAGAAGAGGATAATGGCAAGATATACAGGACCTAGAGTAAGAGTTTCCAGAAGGTTAGGATTCAATGTTTTTGAAAACAAAAAAGGGGATAAAGCTCTTCAAGATAGACCCTATCCACCGGGTGAAAACGGAAGAAAAAGAATGAGAGAGACTGATTATGGTACTCAATTAAAAGAGAAACAAAAAGTTAGATATATGTATGGAATTATGGAAAAGCAGTTTAGAAATTACTATAAAGAAGCTTCTAGAATGGCAGGAATTACTGGTGAAAATTTACTTATATTGCTTGAATCAAGATTAGATAATGTTATTTACAGAGCAGGATTTGCTTCATCAAGACCACAAGCAAGACAATTAGTTTCTCATCGTCACTTTAGATTAAATGGAAAATTAGTAGATATTCCCTCAATACAAGTTAAGCAAGGAGATAAAATAGAAATTAAACAAAGTAGTGAAAATATGATTTCTATACAGCACAGTTTGGACACAGGTCAGGATAGAGAAGAAGCCAAATGGCTTAATGTAGACAAAAGTAAAAAGAACATAGAAATTTTATCAACACCATCAAGAAATGACGCAAGTCAACAAATTGAAGAACAATTAATAGTAGAGCTTTATTCAAAATAAAATATTTTAGAGAGGAGAATGAACGTTGCTAATATTACAAAGACCAGAAATATCATTAGAAGAGGTTAGTGAACACAGGTCAAGGTTTACGATAGAACCTTTAGAACCAGGTTTTGGATTAACTCTTGGAAATACAATGAGAAGAGCATTGCTTTCAAGGGTTCCGGGTGTTGCTGTAACGGGTGTAAAGATTGAAGGCGTTAATCATGAGTTCACCTCTATCCCAGGAGTTGTTGAAGATGTATTAGACGTTTTACTAAATCTTAAAAGACTTGTATTAAATGTTGAAGACATGGAAGATCACACTTTAACTGTTAAAGCTAAAGGACCAGGTGAAGTAAATGCTTCGCAAATCCAGTGCCCAGCAGGCGTGGAAGTTGTTAATACAGAATTAAAAATTTGTACATTATCTGATGATGCAAATTTGGAAATGGAAGTTTCAATTTCACATGGGGTAGGCTATATTTTAGCTGACAAGAATAAAACAAGTGACTCAAATTTCATACCTATTGATTCTATTTTTTCACCAATAGTTAAGGTTAATTATTCTGTATCTCCAACCCAAGTAGGTCAAGTTACTAATTATGATAAATTGACTCTTGATGTTGAAACTGATGGATCTGTTAAGCCGACTGAGGCAATATCATCAGTTGGAAAAACATTGGGAGAATTATGGAAGTTATTTGCTGATATTGATGAAGGCGTTGGTCTTGAATTAGGAGAGTTAACAATCTCTGAAGGAAGTTCACCAGATTTATCTTTATCTGTAGATGCTCTAGATCTTTCAGAAAGACCAAGAAATTGTCTAGGTAGGGAGAATATAACTACTGTGGGTCAAATTCTTGAATATACAGAAGATGACTTATTGAACCTCACTAATTTTGGTCAAAAGAGCCTAGATGAACTTGTAGCAAAGCTAGATGAATTAGGCCTAAGCTTACCTACTAGTTCTGATCTCGACTCAGGAGAGAATCCTGATGCCTAGGCCAACTAAAGGCAAAAGATTAGGTGGTTCACCATCTCATGAAGATCAAATTATAAGTAATTTAATTAGGTCTTTGATTCAGCATGAAAAAATTGAGACTACAATTACTAAAGCTAAAGTTGTCAAACCTTATGCGGAAAAGGTAATTACAAAAGCAAAAAAAGGGACGCTTCACGATAGAAGGCAAGTTCTGAAAATGATTCAAGACAAAGAAGCTGTTGCAAAACTTTTTGATGAAATCGGCCCTAAGTATGAAGAAAGAAATGGTGGCTATACAAGAATTACTAGAACCACATATCGTAAGGGTGACAAAACTGAGTTAGCTATTTTAGAATTAGTTTAATTTGAATACATTTAAAGACGTCTGGAAACAATTCAAGCAATTTATAAGATTTGATATTGAAACCTTACAAAAAATAAGTAACGACAGATATGAATCTGGTAATGCATTTCTAATTGTATTTGCAAGTTTGCTATCTTTATATGTTCCTTTAGTACTAAATTCTGGATTTAATAATTTATCAGACATTATATTTTTTGGTATTTTAGATGGAGCATTTGCTTGGGTGTTCTCAAGCCTTGCTATGTGGTTCATGTTAGGTAAAGTTTTTAAAGAAAATTTAGAAATAAATTCAGTAACTACAATAACTGGTTATACCCATGGCTTAGTCTTGTTTATAAGTTTAGGAATAATTTTACAATCGTACTTTTCTTTTTTTGACTTAAGATTCATACAGATTTTTACTTTAGGTATATTTTTTTGGATGTATCTTACAATTACAAAATCTTTAGAGAATGCCTTTTTCATTGAAAAAAATAATGCTAAGATTTCTGGTGCTGTTTTTCTATTTATTTTAATTTGGACTTCGGGACCTTTAAAAATCGTTTTTTAAATTGAACAATTACAAAATTGAAATTTCTTATGATGGTTCTTTATTTCATGGGTTTCAAAAACAACTGAATGTTAGAACTGTTCAGTCTGAAATAGAAGATTCTTTAAAGTTAATTACTCAAAATTATGAATTAAATTATGCTGGAAGGACTGATGCTGGTGTTCATGCTAGATCGCAAATTATCAGTCTCAAAACTATTGATAATTTAGAACCATCCTTTTTTAATTCTTTAGACTCACTTTTAGGGGATGAGATAAAAATTAAAAAATTTCAGAAAGTAAAAAATTCTTTCCATCCTAGATTTAATGCAAAGTCAAGAGTATATAAATACTTTCTTCAACCTAACGACAAAGGGAAACCTTACAATCGAAATTATAGATATTTAGTTAAAACACCTTTAGAACTAGACAAATTGAAATCAATAGAAAAAATATTTTTAGGAAGAAAAAACTTTAAGAATTTCTCAAAATTAAGAAAAGGGCAGGATCCATTTAGAGAGATATCAAAAAGCGAATGGTCAAAGACTAATGATTATTTTGTATACACAATAGAAGGAAGTTCATTTTTGCATAATATGGTTAGAGCAATTGTTGGCTGCCAATTAGCCTTACAAGAGAGCAAAATTACAAAAAAAGAGTTAAAAGAATCATTAGAGCGACCTAAAGAGGAAAGATTTAATTTTATAGCTCCAGCCCATGGTTTATATTTATGGAAAATAAAATACTAGTTTTCTTAAATATGAAAAGAATTTATACTGAAAGCTCGTTACAATTCTTTGGGTTTATAAAATGAATACAAAAACGACATTTAAGGGGATAGAAGCGTCAGATCGCAACTGGCATTTAGTTGATGCGTCAAATTTACCTTTGGGTAGACTAGCAAGTGAAGTAGCTCAAGTTCTGAGAGGAAAACATAAGCCAGAATATGCACCACATCTAGATGTTGGAGATCACGTAGTAATTATTAATGCAGATAAAATTCAAGTAACAGCTAATAAGCCAGATCAAAAAATTTACTATAGTCACTCTGGCTATCCTGGAGGAATTAAAGAAGAGTCTTTTTCTTCATTGAAAAAAAGAAAACCAGAAAAGATTATAGAAAGAGCTGTTTGGGGAATGCTTCCTAAAAACAGGCTGGGAAGAGCAACTATTAAAAAACTTCATATTTACTCAACAGACAAACATCCACATGTTGCACAAAATCCCGTAGAATTAAATTTTGACATAAAGAAAGTTGAAGAGTAATGAGTAAAGTTCTGCTTGGGACAGGAAGAAGAAAGACCTCGGTTGCAAGGGTAAGATTATCTGAAGGCTCTGGTCAATATATATTTAATGGTAAAAAAATAGACGATTATTTCCCAAGTCCTTCCATGAGAATGAAAATTAACAAACCCTTTGTAGTTGTTGATTTAGAGAAAAAGTTTGATTTACATGTTAATTTAAATGGAAGTGGATTATCAGCACAAGCTGACGCAGTAGCGTTGGGTATTTCTAGAGCACTTATTAAATATGATCCTGAGTTAAGAGACAAACTCAAAAAGGCTGGTTTATTAACTAGAGACGCAAGAAAAGTTGAGCGTAAAAAATACGGATTGAAAAAAGCACGAAGAGCTGAGCAATTTACTAAAAGATAATTTTTCATTGAAAAAATATTTCGGAACAGATGGAATCAGGGGAATACCTGGGGAATCTCTTAAAGAGGAAATTGTAACAAAGATATTTTGTTCAGTTGAGAAAATATTAGCACCTAAGTCAGTAGCAATAATTTTAGACACAAGGGAATCTTGTGAAATGATTACAGAATGGATTGTTAAAGGTTTTTCAGAAGAAGTAAGCATAACTAATTATGGAATATTACCTTCAGGGTCAATGCCTATTTTATTGGAGACTTTTAATGAAGATCTTGGAATAATAATATCTGCATCTCATAACCCATCAGAATATAACGGAATAAAATTGATTGATAAAAATGGTTCAAAATTAGATGATGATTTGGAAATAAAAATAGAGAGCGAATTAGAGAGGGTTTCTTTACCAGAGAATAATGCAAAAATTAAGAATTCAACTAAAGGCTATGATATTTATCTTGAGTATCTGAAGAATGTTAATGATTTTAAGTTTGATAAGTTTGATTTAATTATTGATGCTGCAAATGGTTCAGCATTTAAAATCATTGAAGATTTGCTTTCAGCAAAAAATGCCCAATTTAATATAATCTCTAATAATCCAGATGGAAAAAATATAAATGATAATTGTGGTGCAACATTTCCTGAAAACTTGCAAAAAAATATATCCAATGGTCAAGTAGGAATTTCATTTGATGGTGACGCAGATAGATTGATTATGGTAGATGAGAATCAACAGGTTGTTAATGGTGATCTTTTACTAACTATTTTGTCTAAATATTTGTCAGAAAAAGGTAATTTAAATGGTGATTTTGTTGTGAGTACCGTTATGTCTAACTATGGATTTAAACTTGCTATGAATGATTTTGGATTCAAGCTGATTGAAACTCCTGTTGGAGACAAATATGTTGCTGAAGCTATGAAGAAAAATAATGCGAAACTAGGTGGAGAGCAATCAGGCCATATAATTTTAGGAGATTTTTTGCCTGTTGGAGATGCTCTACTTACTTGTCTTCTAGTATTAGAAGCTCTAGATTATTTTGATGTTTCCATTGCTGATTTTAGGGAAAAATATCTAATGGAGTATCCACAAAAGTTAACAAATATTGAATTATCTAAGTCTCTTAATGATGAGGAACTGGAATTTATAAATCAAATAGCATTAGAAATGTCAATAAAGTTAGATTTAGATGGTAGATATTTAATACGAAATTCCGGAACGGAGCCTTTATTAAGGGTTTTAGTTGAAGCAAGAAGCCAAGAATCAATGGAAAATTTCTCTGAAGAACTGCTCTCAAAAATTAATAATTATCTAAATTAAAGAAATTAAGTTATAATCTTATTAACGAGCAAATATTAGCGCCAGGCCTTTAATTAGGTGACGAGGAAGTGTGTTATCGAAACATTCGGCGGATGCACACTCGGCTCTGCGGTCGTAATAAATTGTTTAAAAACAGGAAGTAATTTCTGAACAGAAGCAATTTAAAGCAGTCTTATTTCAACTTGCTCGTTGGAATGGAGAATATATGTGCGGAATAGTCGGGTACTCAGGCCCAAAAGAGCCTCTTCCAATATTAATTGGTGGCTTGTCACGATTAGAATATCGAGGTTATGATTCAGCTGGTATAGCTGTGTCTGACGGATCAGATATAACTATTGAAAAAAAAGAAGGTAAATTAGATGTTCTTAAAGAACATTTAGCTGATAAAAAAATTAAAGGAAATATAGGAATTGGTCATACAAGGTGGGCAACTCATGGTGTTCCTAACGATGTGAATGCTCATCCGCATTCAGATAACAGTGAAGACTTTGCAATCATCCACAATGGAATAATTGAAAATTATGCAGAGATGAAAGACAGTCTTTTAAAAGAAAATTATTCATTTAAATCAGATACTGACACAGAGGTAGTAGCTATCGAATTAAGTAAACAATGGAATGGTAATTTATTAGAGACAGTAGTTAAAGTTACAAAAGATTTAGAAGGAACATATGCATTAGTTGTAACAACTACTAAGCAGGAAAATACAATTGTTGCAGGTAGGATGATGAGCCCCCTAGTTTTAGGAGTAGGAGAGGGAGAAGTATTCTTAGCTTCAGACTCAGCTGCAATTCTTGAGCATACAAATAAGATGATTTTCTTAGAGAATGGTGATTTTGTAGAAATACATGATGGAAAATATAAATTATTTGATGCTGATCTAAATGACATTGAAAGAGAAGTACAAATAATTGATTGGGAAGTTTCAGAAGCAGAAAAATCTGGACATGATCACTTTATGTATAAAGAAATTTTAGAACAAGCTGAAGTTATTGAAAGAACAATCACAGGAAGACTTGAAGAAGGTTCCCCTGAGATACCAATAACTAAAGAGGAAGCACAAAAATATGAGAAAATCTGGATTGTTGCATGTGGAACCGCTTATCATGCTGGACTATTTGGAAAAGATTTGTTCGAAAAAGTTTTAGGAGTTCCAGTAAGCGTAGAGCTTGCTTCCGAATTTAGATATAGAGAGCCGATAATAGGGGAAAATGATTTAGGTATTGTTATTTCTCAATCTGGCGAAACAATGGACACCATTGCAGCTACAGAGCTTTTGAAGGAGAACGGTTCCCATGTCTTAGCACTAGTTAATGTTGTAGGAAGTTCTCTTGCAAGAATGGCTGATAGTGTCTTTTATCTACATGTTGGACCAGAAATAGGAGTTGCTTCTACTAAAGCATATCTCGGCATGTTAGTTGGACAACTTGTTTTAGCTAAACATTGGGATACTCAAAACAAATTAGATGTTTCATTTGAAGAGATTAAAGGATTACCTTCTCTCATAGAAGAGACCTTAAAATGTGAGAAAGAAATCAAAGAGATTGCTGAATCAATTTATAAACAAAATGATGTTTATTTTATTGGAAGAGGATTAGATTATGCTCTTGCTGCAGAAGGAGCTCTTAAGTTAAAAGAAATTTCCTACCTTCATGCAGAGGCACTTGCAGCAGGTGAACTAAAGCATGGAACCCTAGCACTCATTGAAGAAGGAACACCAGTTATCGTTACTGCAAGTCAATATCACTTATTAGATAAAACAACTAGCAATGTACAAGAAGTTAAGGCAAGAGGAGCTCATGTTATTGCAATAGGGAATAGTTCATCAGAAAAATTAGAAAATATTTCAGATAAGTATATTACTTTGCCAGATAGCAATGAAATATTATCAACTGTCATCTCAATTATTCCACTTCAGTTTATTGCATATCATGTTGCCAATAATAGAGGTGAGTCAATAGACCAACCAAGAAATTTGGCAAAATCTGTGACGGTGGAGTAATCAATGACGACTAAAATTAACTTTAATTCAAAATTTGATAAATTCCAAGAGCATTGGTCTCCGAAAATTATTGCAGAAATGAACGATTATCAATTTAAGTTAGTCAAAATAAAAAACGAATTTATATGGCATCAACATGAGCATACTGATGAGGTTTTCATTGTTATTGAAGGAAAAATTGGCATTGAGTTTGAAAATGAAACTATTGAAATTAATGAAGGAGAAATGATAGTTATCCCCAAGGGTAAACAACACCGACCTTTTGCTAAGCAAGAAGCAAAGATAATGTTGATTGAACCTAGGGGCGTAGTAAACACAGGAAACATTGAAAGCGAAATAACTGCACCAAGTGATCAATGGATATGATTCGCTTCGATTGTTTTAAATTAAATGACAGGAACAACAACTATGAAAGAGCATGTTGAGTAATGGATAGAGGATATATATACGTCAATAAGACAAATTATTTAAATAATATAAATTATTTAAGAAGTCTTTCAGACAAAGAGCTTTGTTTAGTTGTTAAAGCAAACGGATACGGTCATGGAATTGAATGGGCTGTTAAAACCGCCATAGAAGGTGGGGTAAAATGGTTTGCAGTTGCTGCTATTAATGAAGCTATAAAAGTACGAAGTGTATCTGATAATGTTCGTATTTTGTTACTTACTGAGCCCTCATTATCAGAAATAGATAAAGTAGTTTCAAACAATATAGATTTAACTGTTTACAATGATTTTTTTATTGATGGATTAAAGAAATCAGATAATTCATTTAATACACATATAAAGATCGATACGGGAATGCATAGAGTTGGATGTGAGCCAGAAGATTTTCAAAAGATATATGAAAAGATTGATTCCTCAGAAAATATAAATCTTACAGGAATTTGTACACATTTCCCTGTTGCAGATATAGAAAAGGAACCAACAGATATATCGATTAAGTTATTTAAGGATCTCATCTCAAATATCGACACAAGTGATTTATTAATTCACGTAGACAACTCAGGATCAACTTTTTATAACTTTGATCCAATTTTTAATCTTTCCAGAGTAGGTTTAGCAGTTTATGGTTGCAATATAACTCCTGTTGAAGTGGATCATGAACTTAAACCCACAATGGAGATCAAAACAAGAATATCTAATATTCAGCACAGAAAAAAAGGAGAAGCTGTTTCTTATGGGAAAGCTTTAACACTTGAGAGAGACACAATAGTTGGAACTGCCCCAGTAGGCTACGCTGATGGTTTTCCTTGGAACTCCTTTCCAGAAGGAAAGGTAATAATTAATAATCAATTCTGTAATTTAATAGGAAGAGTAACTATGGATCAAATTTTATTTGATATTACTGATGTTAATGCAGAAGTGAATGACGAGGTTGTTATACTTGGCTCTTCTGAAGATGGGAAATCAAAGATCTCTGTTTTTGATATTGCTGAGTGGAATAAAACTATTGAATGGGAAATCTTGACAAACATAACTGAAAGACTTGAAAGAGTAGAAGTTGAATAATATTGAGATAACTGAAGGTGAATTAGGTAGTTTTACAAAAGAGTATTTGTTAGACCTACCAGTGCCATCAGTAGTTGGCTTCCAAGGTAGTTTAGGAGCTGGGAAAACAACAATTATTAAAAATATTATTAGAAACTTAGGTATTGAAGAAATGGTTACATCTCCTACTTTTAATATTGTAAGGAGTTACAACAAAGAAGATTTAGATGTCTACCACGTAGATCTTTATAGAATTTCTTCTATTCATGAATTCAACGATCTAGATTTACCACTGTTTAAAGAAAATACTTTATTTTTTATTGAATGGTCTGACCTTCTTCCAACTGCTAATTTAGATAATTGGAGATTGATAACGATTGAAGTGATTGATGAAAACACTAGAAAGATTTCGTATTAATAATGTTTAAATTATCTCTTACAACATCTGGTCAATATATTTCAGCAGCAATTTTTGAACAAAAATTAGTAAGTAGTTCTATATTTAAATCAGATAAAGGATCAACAAGTTTACTTTTAAATCAAATTGATGAGCTATTTAAGAAGACAGGAATCAAGAGAAAAGATTTAGATGCTATTTATTTCGATAATGGGCCAGGCTACTATACCGGGTTAAGGATAGGGATGGCAGTCTCACAAGGTATTTGCTCATCTTTAGGGATACCTATTATTCCAGTAAATGGATTAGATGCGTTAGCTTTTGCTGCACATACAAGTCATAGGAAGATATGTTCAATAATTGATATTAAAAGAAATGAGTTTGCATATTGTACCTATAATCCTTTGCCGGGAGGTGTTGCGAAAGCAACAGAGCCAGAGGTTATTACATTGGATAATTTAGAAATAAAAATTTCTGAGGATTCAGATAAGAAGTTATTAGTTGGCAATTGGGATCTAATAGATAACAAAAAAATACTCAATGACAGTAACACAAAATTAGCTGACCCAAGATTTGTTACTGCTGAAAATATATTTAATGTGGGAGAAAGACTTTTTCAAAGCAATAAATATCCAGATTTTAATGAAATTCAAATTGAATATATGAGAGAGCCTGATGTTACACTTCCAAAAGAAAACCTAGTAAAGATGGTAAATTTTTATGATTAGTGAAATTATTGAATGTGACAATGAAACAGCCAGAAGTCTTGAAAAGATAGAAAAATTAATTTTTGGGACTGCCTGGAATTATGAAATTATTCAAGAAAAGATTAAAAATAAAAAATTTAAGTATTGGATTTACGAAGTTGAGAATTCGATAAAAGGATATCTGGGGATTCAGTTCTTAGAAGAAGAGATAGAGATTCTTGGAATTGGTGTAAATCAGGGCTCAAGAAGAAAAAATATTGCAACTGAATTGATGGATGAGTTAATTGAATATTTTGAAAAGAGTGAATATAAAAAAATAATATTGGAAGTTAGAGAATCAAATACTGTTGCACAAAGGCTTTACAAAAAATATGGATTTAAAAAAATTTCTAAGAGAAAAAAATATTATGTTGATGAAGATGCAGAAGTATATCTAAGGGAAAAAATTTATGCTTGAGGATAAAATAATATTAGGTTTTGAGACTAGTTGTGATGAGACAGCTATAGCAATTATGAGAAATGATGAGCTATTAGTAAATAAGATATCTTCACAAATAGATCTGCATGAAAAATTTGGCGGCGTAGTTCCCGAAGTTGCATCAAGAGCTCATGCTGAAATGATTAGAAATTTATTGCATTCTGCCCTTAACGAGGGAGGAGTGGAGCTCTCAGAAGTAGATGTGGTAGCCTCAACAGATGGTCCTGGGCTAGCGGGCAGTCTTGTTGTTGGCTATAATTTTGCAAAGTCAATTGCTTGGTCTTTGGAAAAGCCATTTTTAGGAGTAGACCATATGGTAGGACATTTAAGTGCTCCTTTAATAGAAAATCCATCTTTAAAACCACCTTTTTTATCATTACTAGTTTCTGGCGGACACACCCAGATTGTTTTAGTTGAAGAGTGGGGTAAATATAATTTAATAGGGACAACAATTGATGACGCTGCTGGAGAAGCCTTCGATAAACTTTCTAGGTATTGTGGCTTTGGATTTCCTGGTGGCCCAGCTATTCAAAAAATAGGAGATGGAGGAGATGAAACAAAAATTGACTTTCCTAGACCAAAGACTTCAAATAAATTTGACTACTCATTTTCTGGATTAAAAACTGCTGCAATTTACTATCTACAAGGGCTACCAGATGATCAACCGATAAGTAAAAAAGATTTTGCTGCTTCTTACCAGGAAGCAATTGTAGATTCTTTAATGTCTATATTTGAAAAAGCTGTAAAAGAGACAAATGTACCTACTATCTCAGGTGGAGGTGGAGTAATGGCAAACTCAAGATTAAGAGAAAAATTAATGATTTTTGCTGAAAATGAAAATAAGGATTTATTATTACCCTCACCAAAATTATCTACTGATAATGCAGCAATGATTTGTATTGCAGCAAAAAATAATTTAATAACTAATGATTTAGGGCTTGAAGACATTAGATTATCTTCAATAATAAGTTAACAATAATTAAAAAAAAATACGTATATAAACATAACAGTATTAAATTCACAATGTAGAAAAAAATTTTAGGAGGTAATGTTAATGAATCTTCAACCACTCGGAGACAGGGTTGTTGTAAAACCTATGTCAGAAGAAGATATGAAGACTCCTTCAGGAATTATTATTCCTGATTCGGCACAAGAAAAGCCACAAGAAGGAGAAGTAGTTGCTGTAGGCCCTGGTGAGCCTAACGATAAAGGTGAAAAAATTAAACCAGATGTAAGTAAAGGCGACAAGGTTGTTTACTCAAAATATGGTGGAACAGAAATAAAAGTAGATGGCCAAGAGTATTTAATTTTATCAAGCAGGGATATTCTTGCAAAGCTAGGTAAGTAAGAGGAGAAATAAATGGCAAAGAAAACATTAGTATTTAACGAAGAAGCCAGAAAAGGACTAGAAGCAGGTGTTAACAAGTTAGCAGATGTTGTTAAAGTTACACTTGGTCCTAAAGGCAGAAATGTTGTTTTAGAGAAGAAGTGGGGTGCTCCAACGATAACCAATGATGGAGTAACTATCGCTAAAGAAGTAGATTTAGAAGATCCGTATGAAAATATGGGAGCTCAATTAGCAAAAGAAGTAGCATCTAAAACAAATGATGTAGCAGGTGACGGAACAACTACTGCAACAGTATTAGCCCAATCAATGGTTAACGAAGGAATGAAAACAGTTTCATCTGGAGTTAATCCAATGGAAGTAAAAAGAGGCATGCTTGAAGCAGCTAAAGCTGTTACAGACTTTATAGCTAGTTTTTCAAAGTCAATTGGCGGAAAAGATGAAATAGCACAGGTTGCTTCAATTTCTGCTGCAGATCCAGAAATTGGCGAGACAATTGCAGAAGCAATGGAAAAGGTAGGAAAAGATGGAGTTATCACTGTAGAAGAGGGACAAACTTTTGGGATGGAACTTGATTTTACAGACGGTATGCAGTTCGATAAAGGATTCATTTCTCCTTATTTTGTTACTGATCCTGACAGACAAGAAGCAGTTTTAGAAGAACCTTATATCTTAATTGTAAATTCAAAAATTACTGCAGTTAATGATCTTCTTCCTGTTTTAGAAAAAGTAATGAACTCAGGTAAGCCACTTATAATTTTGGCTGAAGATGTAGAAGGAGAAGCTTTGGCAACTCTTGTTGTTAATAAAATTAGAGGAACCTTTACATCAGTTGCTGTTAAAGCTCCAGGATTTGGTGAAAGAAGAAAAGCAATGCTTGAAGATATTGCCATCTTAACTGGTGGAGAAATAATTTCAGAAGAGCTCGGTCTTAAAACAGAAAATACAACCGTTGATATGCTTGGAGAAGCTGAAAAGGTTATTGTTAAAAAAGATAATACAACAATCATTAACGGTAAAGGTAAAAAGTCTGATGTTGAAGGAAGAGTGAAGCAAATACAATCAGAGATTGAAGAATCAGATTCTGATTGGGATAAAGAAAAACTTCAAGAGAGACTTGCTAAGCTTTCTGGTGGTGTAGCACAGGTTAAAGTTGGTGCTGCAACAGAAGTAGAACTCAAAGAAAAGAAAATGAGAATTGAAGATGCTCTAGCAGCTACAAGGGCAGCAGTTGAAGAAGGGATTGTTGCTGGTGGTGGTGTTGCGTTGATAAGAGCACAAGAGTCTATTGAGAAAATTACAGGCGGATCTGAAGGAGAAGCTATAGGTCGATCAATAGTTAAAAAAGCATTAGAATCACCTCTCAGACAAATAGCAGAAAATGCTGGGTATGAAGGTGGAGTAATGGTTGAAAATGTTAAAGGTGAAAAAGGAAATGTAGGCCTTAATGCTGCAAATGGTGAAATGACAGATCTTGTAAAAGATGGTGTTATAGACCCAGCTAAGGTAACTAGATCTACAGTTCAAAATGCCTCTTCAATAGCTTCATTAGTGCTAACAACTGAAGCTCTAATAGCTGAAGAACCAGAACCTGAAGGCCCTCCAATGCCTCCAGGAGGAATGGGTGGCATGGAAGGAATGATGTAAACATTTCTTTATTTTTTAAAAAAAGGTGGACAATGTCCACCTTTTTTTTATAGTGGAGACATGAATGCTATTCGAGGGGCAATTGCAACAGTTAAAAATAATAAAGAAGATATTATTGAATCTTCTAAGATTTTATTTTCTGAAATAATAGAAAAAAATTCGTTAGATCCAAAAAAAATTGTTTCTATTGTTTTTACTACTACACACGACTTAACAGAAGCTTTCCCTGCAAAAGCTGTAAGAGATATGGGCTATGAATATATTTCAGTAATTGATACATTAGCTCCTAATATTTCTACTGATTTAGAAGGTTGTATAAGAATTTTAGTTACATATCAAGAAGATATAGATGTAAATCATGTTTATCTAAATGAAGCTAAAAATTTACGTCCTGATAGATAAAAAACTATTTGCATACTAGTTATTCCTGCTAACATAAATTCAATGAAATTAAACAACACATACTTTTACTTTAGTGAGCACATATAAGTTGCCCTAAAGTTACGTTGTGTGAAATCGGGCAAAGGCCCGATTTTTTTATTTAGGAGGAAGATTGATAGGCAATAATGCGTTTATTAGAGAATGTTCATGAAGTCATTCCAGTCGGAAGGCCTTATAAACTTGCTAGCAGGAGCTTCAAAGAAGGAAATACAGAAGTTAAGATAAAGGACCTTGTAGTAGGAGGCAAAGAGCTAGCTTTTATTGCTGGACCCGATAGTGCTGAATACAGAGAGCAGACACTTGAAACAGCAGAAGGTGTAGTAGCTAGTGGTGGAAATGGACTCAGAGGAGGAGCATTTAAGCCTAGGACATCTCCGTATAGCTTTCAGGGCCTTGGAGAAGAAGGCTTAGTAATGTTGAGAGAAGCTGCAGACATTCATAATCTTCCTCTATTTAGTGAAATAATGGATCTTCAGCATTTAGAAATGATGGAAAAATATGTTGATGTATTACAAATAGGAGCACGTAATATGCAGAATTTTAAATTATTGGAAGCAGTTGGTGAATCTCCTCTTCCTGTTCTTTTAAAGAGAGGTATGAGTGCAACTTTAGAAGAGCTACTACTGGCTTCAGAATATATTCTTGCCAGGGGAAATGAAAATGTGATGTTATGTGAAAGAGGAATTAGAACTTATGAGAATGCAACTAGGAATACATTTGATATAAACGCTATCCCTTATTTGAAAATGAATACACACCTTCCTGTAATTGCTGATCCTAGTCACGCAACAGGAGATCGCACACTTGTGGAGTCAGTTGCCTTAGCAGCCGTTGCAGCGGGGGCTGATGGACTATTGATAGAGATTCATCCAAGACCAGATGAAGCTCTATGTGACGGGCCACAGGCTTTGACACCGGATGAGTTAAAAGTATTAAGTGGAAAAGTAAGTGAAATAGCAAAAGTAGTTGGGAGATCTTTAAACTAACCATGAAAAATGTTCGAATAATTGGATTAGGTTTAATGGGAACAAACCTTGGAATAAACCTAACTAGTAAAGGTATTAAAGTTTATGGAGAAGATGTTAATGATTATGCCAATAATCGTGCCAACAAGCTTGGAATAGATATAAACAAAACAGATGAAGAGGTAGATTTAACGATACTTGCAATGCCAGTAAACAAGATCATCTCTTATTTAAAAGAAAATAAAAAAATATCAAACACTAAAGCTTTATTGGATATTGGAGGAACTAAACAAGAGATTTGTGACTTGATGGATCAATCAGAGATCCCTTCAATTGGTGGTCATCCTATGTGTGGTTTAGCTGATAATAATTCTTGGGAACCAACGCCTGAAATTTATGAAAAAGCAACTTTTTTATTATGTGAAACAGAATCTACTTCTGAAGATTCAAAAACAATAATTAGTAATTTTTTAAAACTACTAAATGCAGAAGAGGTGTGGATAGATAGAGAAAGGCATGATGAGATAATTTCAATAACAAGTCACATCCCGCATTTAATAAGCAGTGCTTTGGTAGGAATTGCTAAGGACGATTATCAAATTAATGAAATTATGGGTATGGCTGCAGGAGGGTTTGACGGCGCAACTAGACTTACTAGAACAAATCCCGAGATGATTATTGATATGTATGATACAAACTCAAAAAACATTAATAAGTTTCTAAAAGTTTTTCTGAAGGAAATATCTGAAATAATGGACCTTCAAGAGAGAAAAGAGTTAATAGATTATTTAAGTTCATCTGTTGAATGGAGAAGAGCTTTGTCAGAGAAGTTTGGAGAAAGGCCACTAAGTTGAGTTCATTAAAAACTATTTCTGGAGAAGTTACTATCTTAGGGGATAAATCAATATCTCATAGGTGCATAATTCTAGGTTCTCTTGCAGAGGGTGAATCTTCTTTTGAGAATATTTTAATTTCAGGAGACACAGCTGCAACAATCGAAATTTTTCGATCATTAGGTGTCAAAATTGATTTAATTGATGAAAATATAATCAAAATAAATGGTGTAGGTTTAAATGGTTTGGATGAACCAGAACATGATTTAGATGCTAAAAGCTCGGGAACTACTGCACGGTTATTAATTGGTTTGCTTTCAAGGCAAAACTTTTCTTCAAGAATGGTTGGGAGCAATCAGTTGATGAAAAGACCAATGGCTAGAGTTATAGACTTATTTACTGATAATGGAGCAAAAATAGATTCAGATAATGGGAAGTTACCAATTACATTTACTCCATCATCTTATACATTTAGTAATTTAGATACAAAAGTTCCAAGCGCACAAGTTAAGAGCGCTGCGGTTCTTTCATCGCTATACAATAATGAACCAACAATAATTAATGAAGAAACCTTAACTAGAGATCATACGGAAAGAATGCTATTAGAAATGGGTATTGAGCTAGTAAGGCTTGGAAACACAATCACAATACCTCCAGTTTCAAAATTAAATCCTTTAAATATGAAAGTTCCTTCAGATATTTCATCTGCTGCATTTTTGATTTCTCTAGGAGTTCTAAAAGGAGAGAATCTGTTATTAAAGAATGTTTTAATTAACGAGAGAAGATTAGGTTTTGTAAAAGTTCTAAAAAGAATGAATGCAAGTATTGAGATACTAAATATTAAAGAAATAAGTAATGAATTAGTAGGAGATATAAAAGTATCCAAATCCGACCTTGTAGCCACAACAATTGAACCAAAAGAAATAGCAGACATTATTGATGAGATACCAATTTTAACTTTTATAGCAAGCCAAGCCGAAGGAAAAACAATACTCAAAGGTGCAAACGAGTTAAGAATTAAAGAATCAGATAGATTAGAAAATATGAAGAATTTTATTCAAGGCTTAAATGGTGAAATCACTATGTACGAAGATGGCTTTGAAATTAATGGCGTCCAAGATTTAGATGAAGGAAGTGTATCAACAGAAGATGATCATCGAGTTGCTATGACAGCTATAATTGCCAACATTGCTCTTGGAAAGAAAATATTGCCTGACAACACTGATTGCATTAAAGATTCTTACCCAACTTTTTTTCTTGATATAGAGAGCATTGGAGGAGTGATTAATGAATAAATATGGAATCTTAGGTTGGCCATTGGAAAGAAGCTATTCGCCAATAATTCATACTTTCTTATTAAAACATGCCTCCATTGAAGGTAAGTATGAGTTAATAAGAATGAATGAAATAAATAATAAAAATATAGATCAAATTAATAAAAGTTATTCTGGATATAACATAACAATTCCTTACAAAGAAAAGATATTGGAGGTTTGCGAAGAAGCCCACCTTGATGTCCATGTTAAAAAAATTGGTTCTGTAAATACTGTAAAAAATAAAGATGGAGTAACTTCTTTTTACAATACAGATTATTTAGGCTTCTTAAATTTCCTTGAAATAATTAATTTTAATCCAGAGGGAAGAAAAATTATGATTTTAGGTAGTGGTGGAAGTTCAAAATCAATAAATTATGCTCTTAATTTAGTGAAGGGTGAAGCAACAATAATAAGTAGGACAAATAAGGAAGAAGCTATTTCATATCAAGATCTAAATGAGAGAGCAAATGAAGTTGAAGTAATAATTAATACAACCCCTATTGGAATGCCCCCTTATGAAAATGAGACTTTAGATATTAATGTTGAAAATTTCAATAACCTTGAACTAGTTATGAATATTGGTTATGGGCCAAATAATAATTTTCTTACTTTATTTAATGACAACATCCAAAAATTTGACGGTTTGGGTATGTTAATTTGTCAGGCAATAGAATCATTTAATATTTGGACTTCATCAGAGCTAACAGTTACTAGTATTTATGATGAAGTTTTTAAAGAATTGGAAAAACAACATGATTAGATTTTTAACAGCTGGAGAGAGCCATGGCCCTGAATTAACAGGAATAATTGAGGGTGTTCCTGCAGGATTCACAATTAGTAAAGAGTTTATAGATTCTTATTTAAAAAGAAGGCAGAAAGACACTGGTTCTGGTGGTCGAATGAATATTGAAAGCGATGAAGTATTTATATCATCTGGAGTAGTTAACAATATTTCAACAGGAGCTCCTATTGCTTTAAGAATTAAAAATAAAGATTGGGAAAATTGGAAAGATAAAGATATAGAACCATACGTAGTGCCTAGACCTGGGCATGCAGATTTAATTGGTACGGCAAAATATGATTTAAATGACATAAGGTTAGTTTTAGAGAGATCAAGTGCTAGAGAGACAGCTATGAGGTCTGCAATAGGGGCAATAGCGATGCAGATACTAGAGTCAATGGGAATATCCATATATGGTTATGTTTCATCTATAGGAAAGATTGATTATAGATATTCAAATGATTTTTCATTAGATGAGATGAGAAAATTAACAGATGATTCACCGGTGTCTTGTCCAGATGCTGATAAATCTAACCAAATGGAAAAAGAAATTTCAGATGCAAGAAAAAAGAAGGACACACTTGGAGGGTCTATAACTACTATTGCTACGGGCGTCCCTCCAACATTAGGAAGTTATGTACATTGGGACAAAAAACTAGATGCTAAATTAGCAAGAATCCTTATGTCTATACAAAGCGTCAAGGCTATAGAAGTTGGAGATGGAATTGAATCATCAAAAAATTATGGCACATCAGTTCAAGATCAGTATGTTTTAAACGAGAAAGAAATAAAAAAAGAATCAAATAATCTTGGAGGTTTTGAAGGAGGTATGACAAATGGTGAAAATATAGAATTAACAGCTTATTTGAAACCAATAAGTACTACATTGTCTCCAATAAAAAGTGTGAATCTTGCTGAAAAAGAAGAAACAGAAACAGTTTATGAAAGATCAGATACATGCGCAGTCCCAAGAGCAGTACCAATTTTTGAGAGTGCAATGGCCTTAGAAATATTAAATGCTGTTTTAAACAAGACTGGCGGAGACAATAAGAAAGAAATAATTAAAAATTTTGAAAATATCCCAAATTTAAATATTGATGAATTTGATTTAGATAATAAAGTTTGGAAATTTGGTTATGAATCGGAGTAATGTTTTTTTGGTTGGTTTTATGGGTTCCGGTAAAACAGCAGTTTACAAAGAGATTTCTCCTTTAGTTAAATCAAAAAATTTTGATTTAGATGAGGAGATTATTAAAAAATATGGAAGTATTGAAACAATATTTGAAAAAGAAGGAGAAGGTCATTTTAGGGTATTAGAACAAAAAAAATTTTCTTCTATTCCAAATGAAAACTGTTTAGTAGCTTTAGGCGGAGGTTCTATAGAGAACGATATAATTTTTGAAAAGATTATAAACTCTTCCAATGCTTTTTACTTAATGGATAATATTGAAAACTTATGGGACAGAATAAAAGATACAGACAGACCATTAGTTAAAAAAGGCAAGGACGAAGTAATAAAACTATTTAATAAAAGAGTGTCATTATATGAAAAAGTATTAAACAAAATTGATATGTCAAAAACGACAATTAGCGAAGCATCTGAAATAGTTATTGAAAGCACGTGGTTAAAAGATGCAAGAATCTAGAGTTACTTATTTAGAAAGCGTAGATGGGCTCAACTCGTATTTGAGAAAAAACTTTAGTAAAAGTAGCTCAATAATCTTTGTTGACTCAAATGTAAGTTCAGAATATATATTTGATGAAAATTTTAACACTCATGAAATTTTGGTTAATGAAGAAACAAAAAATATTACAACAGTTGAGAAAATTTGGGAAATTATGCACTCGAATTCAGTAACAAGAAGCACAAATGTAATTTGTATTGGAGGAGGGGTCCTTTGTGATGTAGTGGGATTTGCGACTAGTACTTATAAAAGAGGTGCAAATTTAGTATTAATTCCAACCACACTTCTCGCTATGGTTGATGCTTCACATGGTGGAAAAAATGGAGTTAATAATAATTATGGAAAGAATCAAATAGGTACATTTTATTTACCTAGCGAGGTTTTAGTTTGTGTTGAATTTTTAAATTCCTTAGATAAAGAAGAAATTAATACTGGTTTAATCGAGGTTATAAAGGCTGGCTTTATTGGAAATAATAAAATTTTAGAGCTAGTTTATGGAGATGACTCAGTTTATTCCGACAAGAGTTTACTTCAACTAGCTATTGATGTTAAAACAAAAATTACAAAGGAAGATTTAAAAGAATCCAATAAAAGAATGTATTTAAATTTTGGTCATACAATAGGACACTTAATTGAATCAGATTCAAACTATCAAATTTCACATGGTCAAGCTGTTGGCATTGGAATTTTGATTGCTTTAGAAATTTCAGAAAAAGAATACAATTTAAATCAATCATATAGAAAAAATTACATGACTTTTTTAAATAACTCTGGACTTAAAAGTCATTATAAATTTAAAAAAACAAGAAGTGAACTTATCACCATATTAAGTAATGATAAAAAAGTAAATAATGAAAAGATTAATTTTGTTTTATTAGAGGAAATAGAAAAACCAATTCTTAAAGAAATAGATATTGAGCAAGCAATGGAATTGATAATAAATGAGTAAAGTAATAATAATTAATGGCCCAAATCTAAACTTTTTGGGAATAAGAGAAATTGAAAAATATGGAAGCCTATCATATGAAGATTTAAAAAATAAGATCAGTGAACATACAGAAGGTAAAAATAAGATCGAATTTTTTCAATCAAATTCTGAAGGAGAGATTGTTACATACATACAAGAAATTAGAAAAGATACTGAGGTTAGGGGTGTTGTAATTAATCCTGGTGGTTTAACTCATTCAAGTGTTTCCCTAAGAGATGCTCTTTCAATACTAGAAGTGCCAATAATTGAGGTTCATATAACTGATATTGGGAAAAGAGAATCATATAGAAGAATAAACTTAATTTCTGACTTATGTACAAAATCAATAGTCGGAAAAGGCATTGAAGGATACATTGAAGGAGTTGATTTCTTAAATGAAAAAAATTAAAAAAATATTTTATCAAGGCTCTGAAGGTTCTTATTCTGAGTCTGTTTTAGAAGCTTGTTTTCAAGAGACCGAATATGTAGCGTGTGAAACTTTTAAAGAAACATTAGGAAATGTTTCAAGTGATGATTTTGCACTTCTTCCAGTTGAGAATTCATTAGTTGGTACTGTTATAGAGGCGTATGAGAATCTTACTGAGAGCAATCTTGAAGTATATTTAGAAATTAGAAAGAAAATTAATCACGCCTTAATTGGTCTTCAAGGTGCAAAAATTGAAAATATTACAAAAGTAATTTCGCACCCACAAGCTTTGCAGCAATGCAGCAACTTTTTAGAAGGCCTAAAAATAGAGAGACAGCCTGTTTTTGACACTGCAGGGAGTGTTATGAGCTTATTAGATAATGATACTAAAGAAATTGCCGCAATTGCTGGAGAGCATTTTGAAAATGATAAAAGATTTACAATTTTACAAAACAACATATCAAATCATATTGAAAATTACACTAGATTTTTCTTAGTTGGCAAAGAAGACCCTGAAATGTCTGAAACGAAAGATAAGAGGTCAGCTGTCTTAATAGCTGATGACAAGCCAGGATCATTACTACAGGGCTTAAAGATTTTTGAAGAATTAAAACTAAACCTCACAAAGCTTGAATCAAGACCAATACTTGGATCTCCATGGGAGTATAAATTTTATATTGATTATCAAAATGAAAGTAATGAAATTGATACTCAACTTGAAGAAGAGTTAAGAAAAGTAACAAAAGAATTTAAAATTCTTGGTAGGTATGGTTCTATAGATCTTTAAATGACCAGTTTGAAGATTCTTTATCGTCTTCTATAACTATATTTAGCTTTTCTAAAAGATTTCTTATATTGTCAGACTCTTCAAATTTTTTATTGTCTCGAAGTTGGTTTCTTAAGGAAATTAAATCTTCAACCAAAGTATTAAAAATTTCTGAGTAATTTTTCTCATTTTTAATTTGTAATTTTAATTTTGCAATTTGTTCATTTAAATCACTAATGTCATCTAATTTAGTTTCGCTTTTTTTATTGCTTAAAACATTATCTTTTGATAATGGAAGTAGTTTTTTTAGTTCGTCTAAATTATATACTTCACCTTTTTCAAACGCTTTTTCTTCTTTATGGTTGATTATTGTTACTTTCCCAATTCCTTCAACTTCAAAAGAGTTATCTTCTCCATCAATAAGAAGTGCAGTATGTTCATCTATACCTATAATATTTGTAAATTCATTTTCTAATAAAGTTTCCATTCTTCTTTTACCTACATAACTGTAACTTGTATCGTGAGTACCTCCTTCCTTATTATTAAAATGTGGAATAATTGTACAATTTAAATTAAAAATTTCTAAAATTTTTAATCCTTTTTCCCAGTAAGGTTCTAGTCCAACTTTATAAATTTCATAAACTGGCAAAGTCTTATTACCTAAAGTAGAAGCAGCAGCACTTGAAAAAACTGCACTCCCTCCTTTTGTTATATGTTTTTTAAATAAATCTGGAATCCCTGATTCAATCCATGTTTTTGATGCATAACTTGGACTACCTGGTCCAGCAAAAATAAAATTTGATTCTGAAAGTGCTTCTAACATTTCAAAATAATTTATTGAATTTATACTTTTTTTATCTCTAAAGCTTGCGAGGTCAATTTCAATGTTGATGCTTTTCTGATAAAATTCTCTTAATTTCTTAACTAATTCATCAGCATTTTCCTGGAATCCAAAAGGTGTATCAATCAAATAAGCATTAACTTTTTCATTTAAGTTATTTATTAATCTTCTGTGAACCGATACTAAATTTGGACTTGTTTCACCTGATCCAAGTATTGCTATTGATCCTTTAACTTTTGACATTAAACCATTATAGGTATTTAATGAATCTTGAAAAAATTGTATAATGAATTCATGTTTAAAATTATGTTAAAAATTTTAGAGGTATTCACAATTGAATATATACCCCGCCTTCCACTTGGATTAAGAAAGCACTTTTATAAACTAATTCTCCCTTTAAGGAAAGTAAAAGACAAAGTAGCTCTAAATGGCCCAAAAGGAGACTTTACATTTGAGACAAGACTTGAATACGCAAAACTTTCTAGACAAGGGTTAAATAATAGTGGAACACATTTATTAAAATTTGATGAGTCAGTAAAAGTTGAAAAACTTGAGAATACACCGCTTGATATATATAAATTTACACCAAATGATGCAGTTGATGATATATACGGTATTTATTTTCACGGAGGAGGTTATTATGCAGGAAGTATAACTTCTCATAAACATTTTGTTTCTCAATTAACTGCTGGAACAAATGTTCCGTTTTATTTTTTTGAATACAGACTTAGTCCAGAAAATGTTTTTCCTGCTGCTCATGAAGATGCAAAAGTTGCCGTTGAACATATAAAAAATTTAGAAAATGGAAAAAATTCAATATGGGCTGGTGAGTCAGCTGGCGGAGGTCTATCGACTGGATTGGCAGTAGATGATTCATTTAATATCAAGCCAGATAAATTAGTACTCCTTTCTCCTTGGCTAGATCTTTCAGATAGAAATCGTGATAGAAGCTATTTAAAAAACAAAGATATTTTGCTAGCTTTAGACGGAATGCATTTTGTAGGAGAGTATTATGCTGGAGAATTTGACCCAACAGATCCGATCTTATCTCCTGTGTTTGCAGATATAAATAATTTTCCAGAAACATTAATTCAAGTATGCTCAAATGAACTTTTATACAATGATGCCATTGAATTTACAAAAAAACTTCGTGAAAAAGGAACAAAATATGAGTTACAAGTTTGGGATGATTTATGGCATGCATGGCACTTCTTTCCTATAAAAGAATCTTCAGATGCTCTTAAAAAAATAGTTAACTTTATTACTTCTGACTCTTATTCTTCACCTAAGTGATGAAGGGCAAATCCATAAGGTAATTCAAGTCGATTTTCTTTCATTAACTGACTATTTTGTAAAATATCTTTTGTTAATGAATCTTCTTTAATAACTCCTTCATTTAAAACTAAACTTCTTTCACAGATTTCTAATGCCATAGGAAGATCATGAGTTACAAGTATTATTGATATGTCTAGTTTTATTAGAATATCAATTAGATCTCTTCTTGATGCAGGGTCTAAATTTGAGGCTGGTTCATCAAGAACTAATAGTTTAGGTTTTGATGCTAAAACAGTTGCAATTGCAACTTTTCTTTTTTGTCCAAAACTTAAATGATGAGGAGCCCTATCTTGAAAATTTTCCATACCAACCATCTTCAAGGCCTCTACAGCATTTGTTTCACTTTCCTCATTTGAATACCCAAAATTTTTTGGTCCAAACATAACATCTTCAATAACTGTTGGCATAAATAATTGGTCATCGGGATCTTGAAAAACAACACCTACAGTTTTTCTAATTTTTCCAATATTTTCAGATGAATATTCTAAACCATCAACTTCTATTTCACCTTTTAGCTCTCCAAGTATTCCATTCAAATGGAGAATTAAAGTAGTTTTACCTGCACCATTTGGTCCCAATATTGCAATAGATTCACCTTGGTTAATAGAAAAATCTATACCTTTTAAGGCTTTATGTCCATCTGGGTAGGCATAAGACAGATTATTAATTTTTAAATATTTACTCATAAATATTTATCCACAATTAAAACAATAATTGATATCAAAGTTAGAAAAATTAATAATACTGAGTTGTCATAATCTCGTTTTTTTAACTCAATAGACCCATTGAAACCTCTTGAAATCATTGATAGGTATACTCTTTCGCCTCTTTCATATCCACGAATTAACATAGCGCCTGACGCATAAGCTATTGGGATAAGTCCTTTTATTCCTTTTTCTTGATATCCTCGAGACCTCATGGAAATTCGAACTCTTTTAAACTCATCAATGAAGACATCAATGTACCTTATGGCGAATGACATAATAGCAATTATTATTTGTGGAAGTTTCAACTTTTGTAACCCATAAATAAGCTCAATAGTTGTTGTTACAGCAGTTAAAATTATTCCCATAGTTACTCCGAGAGTTGCTTTAAAAAGTATTCCAAACATATCTTCTAAACCAGTTCGGTATATATCTATTCCAAATAATGTATAAACAATATCATTATTTTCACTACTCAAGAAGGGGAGAAATAAAGCGAAGATAATAAATGGAATATCAATTGTCAGTCTTTTAAGATAAATTTTTAAAGGTATTTTTGAAATAAAAAGAATGAGAAAAACAATTAATGAATGTGAAAGTATCTGAAACAGATTTTCAACATCTGAAAAGGCTATAGATATTACGATTAAAAATGTAGAAAGAATTTTATGTTCTGGTTTTATATTTTTTAAGACAGATTCTTTGTGTAATGATAGATGATGAGAGTGAGTTGTAGAGTACATAGCCTAATGTTACTGCAAATGATTTGCAATAAAAAAAATTATTTACATTTTTTACACCTACCTGAGTATACAAAGTGATTCTTTTCTATTTTATATCCAGTGTCTTTAGTAATAAGTTCATTAATCTTATTTGTTGTTTTATTTGAGATGTCTTCGATATTATTACAGTTATCACATGCTATATGAGTACTTGTTATTGCTTCTTTGAGATAATATATCCCAGAAGAGTGAGCTTGGTGAGAGTGCTCAATAATATTTAAATCTTCTAATAATTCAAATGTTCTATATATGGTCGCTAAATCAATCTCTTTTGAATATTTACGGGCCAATTTAAATAAGTTGTCTGCTGTAAAATGCTCATGACCTGATTCTTCGAGTATTTTACATATAATTTCTCTAGATATAGTTACTCTGTATCCATTTTTTTTGAGCTGATTTATCAAATCCATAGGTAAAGTATAATTTGTTTAGTTAAGGAAAAATATTGAAAAGAATACTTTTAAAAATTGTTAATAAATATAGTTTGATTTACTCTCCAGCAATCTGGACTCTTGGTGTAGCTATAATTTCAATCGTATATAAACCTTTTTGGATCTTAAATTTCTTGACTGTGCTTGCAATATTGTTTTCTTTTATTTTATATTTATATACATCAAGAAGAGGACTTACTATTGATGGGCATAATTTCTCGAATTATAAATATACAATTCTAGAATATTATTCAGATTACTGACTTGGCTGTACAGCTTCAAAACTCATAGTTGATGAGTTCAAGAAAAAAAATCCAGAAATACCAATAGTTTCTATTAATGCTTCAAAAAAAGAGTACAAAGAAATAATTGAAAAATATAGATTAAAATTTACACCCACCTATGTTTTAGTTGATGGCAATGGTGAAAGAGTACATAAAAGAGTTGGTAGTTTTAGTATTAAAAAATTTACTTCTTTAATAAATTAAGAAACTCTATCTCCTAAAGAGGAGTTTTCATCGGGATTAAGCAATAATACATTCCCTTCTTTATCTATAGATCCAAGAATTAAACACTGGCTCATAATCGATCCTATTTGCTTGTCTCCCAAATTTATTATTCCTATGCATTTTTTATTTACTAAGCTTTCTAAAGAATAATTAGTTATTTGAGCACTAGTTTTTTTAATTCCTATATCTTCACCAAAATCAATGTTTAGTAGGTAAGAAGGTTTATTTATTTCTGGAAATTCTTCTGCTGAGACTATTTTCCCAACTCGTATATCTAGCTCCATAAAATTTTCAACATTTTTATTCATATAAATAAAATGTAATTACATAATAATTTTATGTCAAAAATACTTATTTTAGCTGGTGGAACACGTGCAGAATCAAGAAACAATATAGTTGCATCTTATGTTGAAGAATACTTAAAACAGTTAGATGTGCCATGTTCTTTGTTTGATGAGCTTTATTTAAATACTCCATTTTTATTAGATTATGAAGACACACAACCTCAATCGATTGTAGACATTAGAGATACGCTTATAGATTCTGACAAGTTGATAATATTCAGTCCTGTATTTAATGGAGGCTATGTTTCTCACCTGAAAAATACTTTGGATTGGCTCTCTTTAGGTTTTGATAATTTTTCCTACAATGAGTTATTTAAAGGAAAGAACGTTGCTGTAGTTTCTTCTGTTGACGGAAGTGGAGGCAATGCAAAAAAGTCCTTCGATTTACTTTCTGGACAGTTAAAAAATTATGGCTTAAAAGTTTATGAGGAATTTTATTTATTTACTGAACAAGATAATGTTGATGAAATGATAGAAAATGGAAAGAATAAAGAAAGATTTCAAAATTTTATTGATTTGTATTTATCTATTTAAAACTTCGTCGATTTTTTTATAAATAAACTCTGTCAATTCTTCAGTTGTATAGTCATTTGGATTTTCTATTGGCTCTAGTATATCAAGATGAATGTCGCCTTTCTTAAACCACACTTTTCCTTTAATCATAAGATTATGTGCATTATGAGTTACTACTGGCAGAATTGGTAAGTTGAAACTTTGAGATATATTTGCCGCACCTTTTTTAAAAGGTAAAAGATCTTTCTGATTGCTTCTTGTTCCTTCAGGAAAGATCATAATTGAGTTCCCTTCGGCAATCACATTTGATATTGATTTATTAATTTCAGGTAAATTTAATTGTGCATTTTTTCTATCAATTCTTGGAAGGCCTAATATTTTTAATACCCTCCCAAAGAAAGGCCATCTAAATAATTCTGTTTTCGTAAGAAATCTTATTGAAACTGGGAGAGCATGAATATGTGTAAAAATATCTAAGGTAGAGGGATGATTCCCAACTACTATGTAGCTCTTTTCTGTATTAACATTCTCAATACCTGATATGGTTAAATTTACTCCAACCATTTTTACACCAAGCCATCCAAAGTAATGATAAATTTTTGTTGCTAATTTTTTACCGCCTGGAATTAAAGCAGTTATCAAAATACTTATTATAAATATTAGAAAAAGGAATATAAAAGTAGGGAAACGATATAACGTTCTAATCCTTGTTTCAGTATCTATGTTTACACTCACAAGTTAATTTTATTAGATTTAAACAAAATAAATCATATGATTAAATATAAATTATTGTTTATCTCGAAGATCTACATAAGGCATAACTACCTGTACTACAGGTCCAATAGATAAAGCAATAAATACGGATGCAAAGCCAACCGTTCCTCCCATTATCCATCCTAAAATTAGAGCAGTTACTTCTATAACGTTTCTAGCTGTACCAATTTTTAATCCTAGACTTTCAAGTCCAACCATAACTCCATCTCTTGGACCGGAACCCAGGTTGCTACCTACATAGATTGCTGTCCCCGTACCAATTAAAGTTACTCCTAAACAAATAAAGAGAATCTTCACTAACAATAGTTCAGGGGTGCTTCCAATTTTTATGAAATAATCTACTACAATACCTGTCCAAAAAATATCAACGATTGTTCCAATTCCTGGTTTCTGTTTTAAAGGTATCCATAGAAATGTTACAAAAACACCAGTCAAAATGATTGCAGTACCATAACTTATTCCTGTAATTTTTGAAAGTCCGTCATGAAATGCACCCCATGGTCCAAGACCTAGGTTTCCTAAAAAATTAAGTGATATCCCTCCGCCAAGTAGGGTAGTGCCTATCATAACTTGGAAGAACTTTCTAACTGGCAATTGCATATTCAAATCTAGCATTTATTTCTACATACATGGGTTACTAATATAAGAAGATGAAAAGAATACTTGTATTTTTATTATTATTTAGTTTTTGTTCAGATACAACTTCTGAACAAGAGAGTGAAATGATGGCTGTTGAATCAACTACAACTACAGTCCAAGCTAAAGTGTCAGACGAAACTACCACTACATTAATTCAAATAGAACAGTTAGAAACTTTTAAAGATATAAATTATGAAATAGATAATGAAAAAAGCCTAGTTAGCTACTTAGCACCGAAAGACTTTCTTAATTCTAATATTGAGATAGTTAGAGGCTCAACAAACATAATTGTCGGAGGGTTCACTCTTTCACTTGATTCATGTGACCTTGCAGACTCATGCCTATTAATAACAGATCTTATTATCTCAGCCGATCTTACAACTTTAAAGAGTGGTAATTCAATAAGAGATAATGCAATAAAAAAGAACTGGTTAGAGTCAAATCTTTTTCCGAGTGCAATATATAAAATTGATGAGTTAATTCTTCCAAATAATGATTTTGATTCAAAAATTGATGAGACAGTAGTGGGAATATTAACAATAAGAAATATGGAAGTTAATATTCCATTTACTATTACGGCTTATATGGAAGATGATGAAATTAAAATTTTTGGCATTACTGAAATTGACACAACATGGTTTGGTTTTGATGCTCCGACAAAGTTTAATGCTTGGGAAGTTTTGAATCCAATTGCAATAGAAGTTGAATTAATTGCAAAAAGAAAGTAAAAGTTGATTCAGGATTTAAATTATCAAAGAATTTCAAAACCTCATGAAAAAAATAATGATGATTATGCATCTGTTTCAATATTAATTCATGATGAAAAGGAAATAATTTTTATAAAACGGTCTGAAGATTTACCAACCCATAAGGGACACATTGCTTTTCCTGGTGGAAAGAAGGAAGTTGAAGATGAAAGTATTGTCGATACTGCAGTAAGAGAAGCTTGTGAAGAGCTTTTAATTGATTCAAAAACAATTACTCCAATAGGAATCTTGAAGTCTATAGATACAGTTGAATATAAATTTGAAGTTTATCCAGTTGTTTGTTTGATTAGTGATAAACCAAGTTCATTTAACAAATCAGAAGTTCAAGATTTATATTACGTTCCTATAGAAGAACTTAAGAAAGAAAAAAATTGGGTCTTTCGTGGACACTATGATAGTGATTGGGTTTTTGATATTGATGGAGAAGTTTTGTGGGGAGCAACAGCAAAAATGGTTAGAAATTTACTTAATATTACTCACTAAATATTTTCTTCTTCATCTTTTACAGCTAAATACAAAGATATAAAAATTAAAAATAAAGTAATAAAAAAGATATTACTTACAACTTCTTCTAGGAATATATAGCCAACAAATATTCCAACAATAGGAACAACATAATCTACAAGTGTTGTGAATGTTGCAGAGAGTCTTTTTATTGTATAAAAAAATAAAGAGTAATTAAAAATATCTATAAAAACTAATCCAAACAACCTTAAAGCTTGTGTATTAGAGATTATTTCAATTTTTCCTCCAAGAGAAAGAAATAATACTATTGAAATTAGACTACTTGATAACCATTGCGTGCAAAGATATGTTTTTGCAGGAATATATTGAGAGTCTTTTTTATTTGTTATGTTACTTACTGCTAAACCTTGTATTCCTATTAAGGCAAGCGATCCTCCAATAAGTAGATTTCCTTCATTTGATAATCCTGTTGTGCCAGATAGAAAAAGAAGAATAAGTCCTACAAGCCCTATAAATACGGAAATTAATTTTAGACGAGTGATTACTTCTTCTTTATAGAACAGGTAAACCCAGATCACTGTAAATAAGGGAATTGTAGATATAAAAATGCTATGAAGACCTGATGATATGTATTTTAAGGCATATATGAATGTCCAACCTGGAATAGTTATAGCTAAAAAGCCAGTCAAACTGCCTTTGATAAAATAATTAAAGTTAATTTCACTACTAAATTCTTTAAAGCAATATATTGCAAATAAAAAAGCAACAATTGTGATTCTTGCAGTGACTATAAAAACTTCACTTACACCATCAATTAAAAGACTTCTATTTAATAATCCATGAAATCCGAATAAGGCACCTATCAAAATTATGTTTCTTAATCCAGAATAAGCAGACATTGAATATTCAGATTTGATAAAGACTCTCCAATTTGATTTAGTTTATTAGAATAGCAGATATGAAAACAGTTTTTTCAGGAATTCAACCTACTGGTAAGGTTCACTTGGGTAATTTTTTAGGTGCAATTAATAATTGGGTTGAAATGTCCAATAGTAAAAATAAAAATTATTTTTGTGTTGTAGATTTACATTCATTAACTACACATCCCGATCCTAAAACAATGGAAGAGAATATATTATCTACAGTCAAGGTTTTGATTGCTGCAGGTATAAATTTGAATAACTCAACAATTTATGTACAAAGCAAGGTGGCTGAGCATGCACAATTATCTTGGGTTCTATCTAATTTTTGCCAGATAGGAGAGCTACAAAGAATGACTCAGTTTAAAGAAAAATCATCTGAGTTAGGAAATCATGCAGGAATACTAACATATCCAATATTAATGACTTCAGATATTCTAATTCATAAAGCCAATGAAGTTCCTGTAGGTGACGATCAAACACAACATTTAGAATTAACTAGAAATATTGCGGAAAGATTTAATAACAAATATGGAGACATTTTTCCTATTCCTGAGAAAACATCTGGAAAAGTTGGAGCAAGGCTTATGTCTCTTAGGCATCCTGAAAATAAAATGTCTAAAAGTGCCGATGATATAAATGGAACAATATATTTTGATGATACTAAAGACAAGATAATGAAAAAATTCAAATCATCAGTTACAGATTCTGAAGATGAAATTAGATATGATTTAGAAGCAAAAATAGGAATAAGTAATTTAATTGATATATATTCATCAGTAAAAGGAATTAGTCATAGAGAAGTAGAGAAAAAATTTTCAAGTTCAAAATATGGAGAGTTTAAAATTGAAGTTGGAGAAGCAGTATCTAATTATCTTGAACCTATATTTTCTAAATATGATTCATTGAGCGATAAAGAAATTATGTCACTAATGGACACTAATCTAAGTGTTGCAAAAAGTTCTGCAAAGAAAACAATGGAAGAAGTAAATAGTCTTTTAGGTATCTAAAAAATGGACAAAATTAAAAGCATTCCTGAAGAATGGAAAGAATTAGTAAATGACGATCAAAAAAAAGCAATAGAGCATATTTATGGCCCCTTGTTAATTATTGCTGGTGCTGGTTCTGGAAAAACAAGAGTTCTCACTTATAGATATGCCCATTTAGTAAAAAATTATTCGATTAGTTTTGAAAATATTTTGGCTATTACTTTTACAAATAAAGCTGCCAATGAGATGAAAGAGAGGATTAGTAAGTTATTAAATTTAGAAGTTTCACCAAAATGGATCTCGACATTTCATAGTTCATGTGTAAAAATATTAAGAATTCATGGACATTTGATTGGATTCAAGAATAATTTTACAATTTATGATCAATCTGATTCATCAAAATTGATAAGAAACTGCATGAGAGAAGGTGATGTTGATTTAAAGCAGTATTCTCCAAAACGTTTTCAAGCACATATATCAAGTTTAAAGAATATGCGTATTTCTCCAGGCGAAGCAATTGAAAATGCAGAATCTTTTTTTGAAGTAAAAGTTGCGGAAATATACACCTCTTATGAAAAAAAACTAATCTTATCTAACTCAATGGACTTTGATGATTTGTTAATTAGAACAGTTGAGCTTTTAGAAACAAGCGACAAAGCATTGGATTATTGGTCAAATAAGTTTGAATATATTATGGTTGACGAATATCAGGACACAAATCTTGTTCAATATAAATTAATTGAATTGCTTTCTTCAAAACATAAAAATTTGTGTGTAGTTGGAGACTCTGACCAAAGTATTTATGCATTTAGAGGCGCTGACATAAGAAATATACAGGAGTTTGAGAAAGATTTTAGTAATGCAACAATCATTACTCTTGAAAAAAATTATAGATCATCACAGAAAATTTTGGATATTGCAAATGCTGTTATATCTAATAATCCAAGAAATAAGGAAAAAAATCTTTGGACTGATAATGAAGATGGGGTAGATGTCAATGCAATAAGATTTAATTCGGAGAGAGATGAAGGGAGATGGATAGTAGAAGAAATTTCAAAAATAATTAAAGATGGTGAGGATAATGAGATTGCAATATTTTATAGAACAAACAATCAATCAAGAATATTCGAGGAAGAATTAAGGAAATTAAGTATCGATTATAAGGTTGTTGGAAATGTTAGATTCTATGATAGAAAAGAAATAAAAGATGTACTTTCTTATTTGAATTTCTTAGTAAATCCCGACGACGCCGTTTCATTTGAAAGAATTTTGAATGTCCCCAAAAGAGGAATAGGTGAGTCAACTTTACAAAAATTGAGAGATTATGCTAATTCGAAAAATATTTCTGTATCCAATGTTTTAGATCATATCAATGAAATTGATACTCTATCAGATAGAGTTATAAAACAATTAACTTTATTTAGCAATTTAATAATTGAATTAAAAACATTTGCAATAGAAGGTCCCTCTAAGTCAATTGAGAAGATTCTTGACTTAACTGGCTATAAGAATGAATTAATTAAAGAAGGAACCTTAGAGTCCCAAATGAGAGTTGAAAACTTAGATGAACTTTTAACTTCAGCTGTGGAATTTGAAAATCTATACGAAGAAGAAATAGATGATCCTTTTCATAAGGTTAGAGACTATTTAGAGTCACTTGCTCTGTTTACAGATTCTGACAATATTACAAATGAAGATAGTGTTCTTTTAATGACACTGCATAATGCAAAGGGGTTGGAATTTCCAATTGTTTTTATGACAGGAATGGAAGAAAACGTATTCCCAAGTCAGAAATCTGAAAATGAATTTGAGATACAAGAAGAAAGAAGGCTTTGCTACGTAGGAATGACTAGAGCTGAAAAGAAATTATATTTAACTTACTCTAGTACAAGAACGCTTTGGGCCGGAACAAATTATAATCTGCCAAGTAGATTTTTAGATGAAGCAAAACCCTTTTATAAAGAAATAGAATTAGAAGAGTCTGAGAGTATTAATTTATTAAAACCAGAAGAAGATACTACAGGTAAAAAAGTTATCCACGAAAAATATGGGAAAGGAGTTGTTGTCGAAACATCAGGAAATGAGATAACGATTGACTTTGGAGAAGAGTGGGGAATAAAGCATCTGGATGTAGAGTGGGCGCCAATTAAATTTGAATAGAAATCTTCACATAAGTATTTTTTTATAGAATATATAATCTTTATTGAAATATGGATTTATTTGAATATCAGGGAAAATCGCTTTATCAAGACTATGATATAAGTCATCCAAAATCATCTTTGGTAAAAGACCCTAAAGAACTTCAAGAATTAAAGGGTTTGAGTTATCCAGTAGTTGTTAAAGCACAAGTTCAAGTAGGTGGCAGAGGCAAAGCTGGTGGAATCAAAGTAGCAAACAATCCTGATGAGCTTATTGAGTTAGGAAACCAAATATATGGAATGGATATAAAAGGACACAAAGTAGAGGTTCTATTAATTGAAGAAGCTTCAGAAATTTTAGAAGAATACTATCTTTCGTTTACTCTTGATAGGTCAGCTAAAAAATACTTAATGATGCTTAGTGCAAAGGGTGGTATGGATATTGAGCAAGTAGCAAAAGATAATCCAAAAGATTTGGTAAAACTTCATATATCACCTTCAGAAGGGCTAGATAAAAAAGATTTAGATAAATCAATAATTGAAGCTAATTTAAATCAAAAATATAAAAATGAATTATCAGAGATAATTAGTAAATTATACGAACTATTTGAAGAAGGAGATTGTGATTTAGTCGAAGTAAATCCTTTAGCTATTACAAATGAAGGAGTAATGGCACTTGATTCAAAAGTTGCATTAGATATGAATGCAAAATTTAAACATGAAAATTTTCAAATTCTTGAAGATGAAATACCAATTCCCGAAGAAGAAAAATTTGCAAAAGAAAAAGGTCTTAATTTTATAAAGCTAGAAGGTTTTGTAGGAATCATTGGCAATGGAGCAGGCTTAGTGATGTCAACTCTTGATGTTGTAGCTGAGCATGGAGGAAGTGCATCCAACTTTTTAGATATCGGTGGTGGTGCAAAGTCTGAAACAGTAAGTGCTGCACTAGAAGTATTAGAAACTGACCCAAATGTTAAAAGTGTTTTAATAAATATTTTTGGAGGAATTACAAGGTGTGATTTAGTTGCAGATGGGATAGTTGAAGCAACTAGTGGTAAAAAATTAAAGTGGCCAATAATAATTCGTCTTGATGGAACAAATTCTAAAGAGGGTCTAGAAATATTGAAAAATAACCCTAACGATAATATTTTTATCTCAGAAAACATGGATGAAGCAGCAAAATTAGCCGTCGAGAGTGGAGTTTAATTATGGCAATTTTAATTGATGAAAATACAAGAGTTGTTGTCCAGGGATTAACAGGTCGAGAAGGCCAGTTCCATGCATTAAGAAATAGAGATTATGGTACAAACATTGTCGCAGGAACAAGACCAGGTAAGGGTGGTGAAAATATAGAATCCATACCAATATTTAATACTGTTGAAGAAGCTGTTAAAGAAGAAGGAGCTAATGTAGCTATGACTTTTGTTCCACCCGCTTTTGCTAAGGAGGCTGTACTAGAGGCAGCATTTGCTGGATGTGAATTAATTGTATGCATTACAGAAGGAATTCCAGCAAAAGATGAAGCTGAAATGTATGACATAATCAAAAAAGAAACAAATTCAAAATTGTTAGGTCCAAATTGTCCGGGTCTTATTTCACCAGGTAAATCAAATGTTGGTATTATGCCTCATGAAATTACTAAGCAAGGAAACGTTGGTGTTGTATCAAGATCAGGTACATTGACTTATCAAGCTGTTCACGAATTAACACAATTAGAGATTGGCCAATCAACATGTATAGGAATTGGAGGAGACCCAGTCCCTGGGATGTCTTTTATTGATGTCCTTGAAGAGTATGAAAAAGATGATGAAACTTCCTCGATTGTAATGATTGGTGAAATTGGAGGAAGTGCCGAAGAAGAAGCAGCAGATTTTATTAAAAACAACATTTCTAAACCAGTAGTATCATATATAGCTGGAGTAACAGCTCCTCCTGGCAAAAAAATGGGCCATGCTGGAGCAATAGTTTCAGGAAACAAAGGAACTGCTCAAGCAAAAATGGATGCATTAAAAGATGCAGGAGTAAATGTAGTTTCAAATCCTACAAAAATAGGTAATGCTATAAAGAAAGTCATTTAATGGGAGAAAATTTAAATAGAACAGACTTAGAAAGCGCAATTCAGCGAACCAGAGAATCTTTTGACACAGATAATCCAACAGTGCCTTATATAGAGGGAGACGGGATAGGTGTCGACATATGGCCAGCTGCACAAGGAGTATTTGATGCTGTAGTAGAAAAAGCTTATAAGGGGGAAAGAAAAATAAATTGGTTGGAGGTGCTAGCAGGGCAAAAAGCTTTTGATAATGTAAATGAATGGTTACCCGAAGAAACAACAAATAAATTTGAAGAATATGGAGTTGGAATAAAAGGGCCTTTGACAACGCCAGTTGGAGAAGGAATCAGATCTATAAATGTCTCAATCAGACAGATAATGGATTTGTATGTATGCTTACGACCAATTAAATACTTTAATGGAATTCAAACCCCAACAAAAAATCCTCAAGATGTAGATATAACTTTATTTAGAGAAAACACAGAAGACGTATACGCTGGGAAAGAGCTAGAAGAAGGAAGCGAAGACGTTCAAAAATTAAACAAATTTTTAAAATCTGAGTTTGGATGGGAAATAAGAGAAGATAGTGGGATTGGAATAAAGCCTATATCTAAAACAGCTACTGAGAGATTAGTTCGAGCTTCATTAAATTATGCTGTTGAGAACAATAAAAAAAATCTTGCACTAGTTCATAAAGGTAACATTATGAAATTTACAGAAGGAGCATTTAGAAGATGGGGTTACGAATTAGTTAAAGAAGAATTTTCCGATGTAGCAATATCTTGGGAAGACTGTAACGGAGATCCAGGTGATAAAATATTAATCCAAGATGTTATTGCTGATGCATTTCTTCAGCAAATTTTAGTTAAACCTGAAAATTTTGATGTTATTGCTACTACTAATTTAAATGGTGATTATGCATCAGACGCTTTAGCTGCACAAATAGGAGGAATTGGAATTAGTCCTGGAGGAAATATAAATTATGAAAATGGCAAGGCAGTATTTGAAGCAACTCATGGGACAGCTCCTAAGTACGCAGGTAAAGATCAAGCCAATCCAGGTTCGTTAATTCTTTCAGGTGAAATGATGTTTAGATATATGGGCTGGGATGAAGCAGCTGACTTAACTATCAAAACAATGGAAAAATCAATTTTAGATGGAAATGTAACTTATGATTTAGCAAGAGGAAGAGAAGAAGCAAAAACATTAAAATCCTCTGAGTTTGCAAATTCATTAATTGATAATTTAGATAAATTTTGAAGGAATAGTATGAAAAAAGTTACTGTAGTTGGCGCAGGTAAGTATGGTTCTATGACTGCATTGAGGATAGCAGAGTATGATATAGCCAAGACAGTAGTAATGACTGATATTGTGGAAGGCTTACCTCAAGGTTTAAGTTTGGATATAAACCAATCAAGATATGTTGAAGGCTTCAACACAAAACTTATTGGAACAAATAATTACGAAGACACATCAGATAGTGACATAGTAGTAATAACTGCTGGCTTACCAAGAAAGCCTGGGATGTCTCGAATGGATTTATTAGAAGTTAATGCTGGAATAGTTAGTGAAGTAACTAAAAATATTCTAAAGCACTCTGAAAATCCAATAATAGTGGTTGTAACAAACCCGCTAGATCAAATGACAACTCTTACAGCTGAAGTATCAAATCTTTCAAAAAATAGAGTTATTGGTCAAGCAGGTGTATTAGATTCTTCAAGGTTTGCTTATTTTATTTCAGAAAAAGTTGGAGTTGATATTTCAGCTGTAGAAGCTTTAACTCTTGGAAGTCATGGCGATACAATGGTTCCAGTTCCTTCATTATGCAAGGTAGATGGAAAACCATTAGAAGAAATATTGTCTTCTGAAGAAATAAATGATTTAGTTCAAAGGACATCCGATGGAGGAGCTGAAATTGTAAGTTTACTTAAAACTGGAAGTGCATATTTTGCCCCTGCCTCATCTGCTGCAACCATGGTCAAAGCCATGTTGAGTGATTCTAATGAGATATTTCCAGTCTGTGCATGGCTTGATGGCGAATATGGCATAAATGACGTATACCTAGGTGTACCAGCAAGGCTTGGGGCAGAGGGTGTAACAGAAATAGTCGAATATGACTTAACTGAAGTCGAAAAAGAGGCTCTTTTAGCTGCTTCTAGCTCAGTTAAGGACAAAGTGGCTGAATTAGGTAGCATAAAAAATCAATAAAATCAGTCTTTTTAAATAAAAACCCAATATTTATTGTATTTTAAGATATTTTCCCATAAAAAACTATAATTATAGGAGAGTAATTAGTAATACTCATTAAAGAAAGGCTAAACAGCTATGAATAAAGACCAATTGGCAACAGTTGTGGCATCTGAAGTTGGATTGTCACAATCAGACGCTAAATCAGCTGTTGATGCAGTTTTTGATGGAATTACAAACGGAATGAAGAACGGCGATAAAGTTAGTATCGCTGGATTCGGACAGTTTGAATCAAGATACAGGGCTGCTAGACAGGGAAGAAATCCAGCAACTGGAGAAACAATTCAGATTGCTGCTAAAAATGCGCCAGCTTTTAAAGCTGCGAAAGGATTAAAAGATAGTTTAAATTAAATTATCTTAATTGATCATTTGAAAAGACGGC
>LULN01000002.1_pt1 | contig 62646 bp, 71 predicted proteins | sample 728131 | NCBI WGS metagenome assembly LULN01 (sample SAMN03860288, study PRJNA289734) | marine metagenome | biome: seawater column; feature: ocean; material: water; isolation source: Red Sea water column Station 149 - depth 100m | place: Saudi Arabia: Red Sea | collected 2011-10-15 | depth 100 m
CATGCAATATATACATCTGGCTTAACAGTTTTACCTGTTTGCCCTACTTGATTAGAATATGGCATCCATCCAGCATCGACAATAGCTCTAGTACCACCAATTGCAGCATTTAATTTTATTGCTAACTCTTCAACTAGTTTCAAATTACTACTTTCAACCATTCCTCTCCCAGCTGAAATAACTATCTTTGAATCTTCTAATTGTGGACCAGATTTTTCTTCAATATGTATATCGAAAACATCTAAAGAGTTTTGATTTTCTTCTATATCTTTTGTTTCAAAACTATCATTTAATGAGATATCACTTTGTTCAAATGATTTAGGTCTAATAAGGAGTAATTTAATTTTAGAACTAATCGATACTTTATATTCACTCTCACCACCGTTAATAGAATTAATTGCAATTAATTCATTGCTATTAATTTCAAAGTTCGTAACATTAGATACCGGACTAGTTTTAAAATCTACAGATAAAAATGCAATAAGGTCTCTACCAATATAACTTGAATTACATAAGACAAGTTCAACATCTTTTTCTTCTATGATTGATTTAATTTCATTAGCACAGCTTGATAGATTTAATTTGTTTGAATTTGATTTTAAATATGTATTTGAAAAATCATCACTTCCTATAGATACACTATCGGAATTTCCAATAGTAATTACAGAAAAATCTAAATTTAATTCAATTGCTTTTGAAATAATTTCTAAAGTTCCTGAACTTAATTCGTTATTATTTACTTCACCAATAATTAATGATTTCATATTGCTTTTATTTCTTTCAATTTATCGATGATTACTTGATGAGCTTCTCCTTCGTCAATAATCTTCTCGCCTTGTTTTGAACTAGAGATATCTTTAATTTCAACAAAATTCATATTTTGTTCTGCATTAAATTCAATGTCTTTTTTTGTAATAATTTCTATAGGCTTATTTTTTGCAGCCATAATATCTTTAAAATTAGGATATCTAGGTTCTACACCACTTGCTGTCACTGAAATAACACACTTTTCAGGTAGTTTAACTTTTTCAGAGCCCTCAATAGTTTGTCTTGTTAAGATAACACTTTCATCAATTTCGATATTTTTTACATAAGATATACATGGAATATTTAAAATCCTAGATACTTGTTGAGGGACAACGCCAGCATAGCCATCTGTCGATTCTGTGCCAAAAATTACAATGTCAGCATTAACTTTTTTAGCAAGTTCACTAAGAACATTTGAAGTCATTAAAGAATTTGATCCTTCTAATGATTCATCTTCTAATACTAAAGCGTTGTCAGGCCCCATTTGTAATGCCTGCTGTATGCCCTTTTCAGTTCCAACCTTAGTCATTGAAATAACAGTTACTTCGGCATCATATTTTTCTTTTAACTGTAAAGCAACTTCAATACCGTATCTGTCAGTATCATCAAGAACTTGTTCTTCCGGTCTAACAACATTACCGTTTGAATATTCAATAGGATTTGCTGGATCTGGAATTTGTTTTGCACATACGGCTATTTTCATAAATTATATATTAATCAAGTATTCTTATTTAGTTAAATTTATTTCTGTTAAAAATTTTTCCATAAAGTTTTGTAATTTATTTTTAGATAGATTTGCTATTTCAATTACTTCTTCATGAGATAAAGGTTCTTTGCTTATTCCTGCAGCTAGATTAGTGACCAGTGAGAAAGCAGCTACATTAATTCCAGCATGATTAGCCACTATAGCCTCTGGAACAGTTGACATACCAACTAAATCAGCGCCTATAATTTTAGCAAAATTAACTTCAGCAGGTGTTTCATAAGTTGGGCCAGTAAACCAAGCATAAATACCATCTTTATATTCAAACAAGCCGTCAGATATTTTTTTTGCTAGATCTCTTAATTCTTTGTTATAGACATTTGTCATATCTGGAAATCTTGGACCTAATTCATCAATGTTTTCACCCATAAGCGGATTGTTACCGGCAAGATTGATGTGATCTTTTATATTTACTATATCGCCAGGTTGGTAATTTTTAGAGACTCCACCAGCAGCATTAGTTATAATTAAGTTTTTTATACCAAGATCAGCAATAACTCTAGTTGGTAAAACAATATCATTAATATCGTAGCCTTCATAATAGTGAGCTCTTCCAGAAAGAATTGCAGTTGTCTTTTCTCCAAACTTTACTAAAGAAAGATTTCCTGAGTGCCCTTCTACTGATGGTTTGATAAAGTTTGGAATATCAGAATAATCCAAAGAGTAAATTTTTTCGAACTTGTTTTCAAATCCACCCATTCCAGATCCAAGAATTATCGCTGAATGTATAGATTCATTATTAAAAGATTTTTTTAAATATTCACTTGTTTCTTTTATTTTTTTATACATATTAAAAGAGTAGTCTATTTTTTTAGAATTTCTTTAATAAAGCTATTCCCATAAAAAACATTCTTAAGATTAAAATATTCAGAAATAGAAGATGCTATAACTGAAAAACTATCTTCCTCGCCTATGTTATTACCTTTCAAGTTATTTTTATAAGCTACTAATGGAACATATTCCCTTGAATGGTCGGTCTTTCCGTCAGTTGGGTCAGTTCCATGATCACCAGTTAGTATTAGTAAATCTTCATCATTTAATATTTTTATAAGTTTATTTAGATATTTGTCTATTATTTTTAAACCTTCATAGTAACCTATGGGGTCTTCTCTATGTCCATATAACATATCAAGATCAACTAAGTTAATAAAGTAAAAATCATATAATCCTTCAGAATAAGAATTAATTAAGGTATTTAAACCATCTTCATCTCCTTCTGTATGTATAGAAGAATCTAAATACTCATCTCCAAATAGGTCACTAATCTTACCAATTCCTAAAGTTTTTAAATTATTTTTATGAAGATAGCTTAATAATGTTTCACCTGGGGGAGTAATACCAAAATCTTTTCTATCATAAGTTCTTATAAAATTGTTAGGCTCTCCTGTAAATGGTCTGGCTATAACCCTCCCAATGTTGTAATCATTACAAATTATTCGTGCAGTTTCACAAACATCATATAATTTTTCTACACTTAACACATTTTCATGTGCAGCTATTTGAAAAACAGAATCACCAGAAGTATAAAGAATTAATTTCTGTGTAAGTAAATGTTCTTCACCAAGATTATTTATAATTTCTGTACCAGAAGCATGGAAGTTTCCTAAAAACTTATATCCTGTTTCTTTTGTCACTCTGTTAACTAATTCTTCAGGAAAACCATTAGGAAAAATACTAAATTCACTCTCACTGATTAAACCAGCTATTTCCCAATGACCAGTTGTTGAATCATTCCCTTTAGATTTTTCAGCTAATTTGCCAACTGTTGCAATATAATGTTCCGAATCTAAACCATTAATCTCTGTAATTTTTCCAAAACCAAGTTTATTAAATGTTGGTAAATTAAGTTTTCCATTTACTTTTGAAACATTTCCAAAAGTATTACTTTCTTCATCTCCTTATTTAAATGCATCAGGAGCTGCTCCAACACCTAAAGAATCAATTACAATTAATATACATTTTTTCATTTTTAGTATTTAAGTTGTGCCAAAAAGCCTATCACCCATATCGCCAAGACAATTTTCATTAAGCTTCTCATCTATAGATGCTGTAATCAAAGTTATATCTGGATGCTTTTCCTTTATTAATTCAATTCCCTCCGGAGCAGCTATAACAGTTAGAGCATGAATATTTTTAGGATTGTATTTTTTAACTGTTTCTATAGCAAATGAAAGAGAGCCTCCTGTTGCAAGCATAGGTTCTAATATAAAAACATTCTTATCATTTAATTCTGGTAATTTTTCATAATAATTTTCAGGTTCAGCTGTTTCTTCATTTCTTTGAACTCCAATGTAGCCAAAAGAAACATTTGGAATTAAATCTTTTACTCCATCGACTAATCCTAAACCAGCTCTTAAAACTGAGATAGCAACAGAGTTGTTTTCGACTTCATAAGCACTGGTTGTAACCAATGGTGTTTGGATTTCAATATTCTTAAGTGAAAGGTGTTTAGTAGCTTCAACCGCTAAAAGATATGATAATTTAGAAGCAGATATTCTAAAAGTATCAAAATCTGTATCTTTGTTTCTTAAAATTGATAAATAGTGATCTTTAAGAGGGTGTGAAATTTCAATAAGTTCCATATAAAGACAGAGTAGTTTATTTAATAATTCATTTCTACCTTTAATTATTTATTGATATTATATTTAAAGTTCAATAAATAAGATTAAGTAATTTATATAAACATATAAATAAGGAAACAAATGGCAGTAAAAATAAGACTTGCACAAAGAGGTAAGAAGAAGACTAGAACTTATAGAGTTGTAGTTGCAGATGCAAGATCACCCAGAGATGGGAAATTCATAGAAGATTTAGGATTTTATAATCCACATGACAATCCTTCTACAGTAGATATAGATGTAGATAAGGCAGTGTCTTGGTTAGATAAAGGAGCCCAACCTTCAGAAAGAGCACAAAAAATTTTAGAAATATCAGGTGCATGGGCACAATGGAGATCAACAAAGGGAGAAGTTGTATCAATACCAACTCCTCCTGAGCCAAAGATAAAAAGTAGTTCTAAAGCACACAATAAACCAGAAGAAGAGGCTACTGAAGAAGTAAGTGAAGAGGCTACTGAAGAAGTAAGTGAAGAGGCTACTGAAGAAGAAAATGTTGTCGAATATATCGTCTCAGAAATTGTTGAAGATAAAAAATCAGTAAAGGTTGACATCGCTTCATCAAGTGAAGAATCTGTACAAATTGAAGTAAGAACTTCACCAGATGATATGGGAAGAGTAATTGGAAAAAGAGGTAGAGTAGCAAGAGCGATAAGAACTGTTGCTCAAGCTGCAGCTGATGAAGAAGGGCTTGATTCTTCAGTAGAATTTATTGATTAATAAAAAACTTTATAATATTGGCACTCTGGGTAAGCCACATTCTTTAAATGGTTATCTTTATATAAACCACGAAATATTTTTTCGTATATTTAATTTTAAAAACAAAAAAGTATATATAAATAATAAAGAATATGAAATTAAAGAGATTAAAAAACATTTAAAAAATCGATTTTTAATAAAGATATTAGAAATCGACAATATTGATAGTGCCGAAAAACTAAGAAATTTTGAAGTCTCTATATCTATAGAAGAAATAGATAACTATCTAAATAATGGATTGCCTTGGCCTGGATTTTATATAAATGAGATATTAAATGATAATATAAAAATTCTAAGTTATTTTTATTCAGATAAATATATTTTTTGTAATGTTTTGGATAATGAAGAAGTAGTAATACCTTATAATGAGCATTATTTTGCCTATGAAAATAAAAAACTTATCTTAAAAAATAAATTAGTTAATTAACCAATCAAATAAATCGTTTGATGCTTTATCTTCTGAGATATATTCAGGATGCCATTGAACTCCTATCGCATCCCAGTTATTATTTGTTTCTATCCCTTCTATAATCCCATCTGATGATTTTGCAGAAATTACTAAATTGTCTCCAAGTTTATTAATAGCTTGATGATGGATACTGTTTACTTTTAAAGTATCAACTTTTAATATTTGACTTAATTTTGTATTATTATCTATCTCTATCTCATGTATATGCTTAGTTGCACTCTCGTACGGTTTAGCATGATCAATGTCTTTATAACCTGCATCAGGTATGTCTTGATACAAAGTGCCTCCCATGTGAATATTTAATAATTGATGCCCTCTACAAATGGCTAAAGTTTTAATATTCTTTTCTTCTGCTCTTTTTAATAAATTTAATTCAGTTAAGTCTCTATCCATAGATACTCGTTCTAATTTATCACTAGGATTCTCGTTGTAGTGAGATGGGTCTATGTCACCACCGCCTGTAACGATTAAGCCATCTATGCCATCCAATGAAAAGTTTGGTTTATTATATTGCGGTGGAAATATTACAGCATGAGCTTCAAATTTATTACATAATTTTATAAACTCAGCGCTTAAAACAGCACATGGAATAATTCCAGGTGACATTTGCGCATCTTTTATTCCTGTTGATATCCCGATTGTTAAATTAGTCATTTTTTTCCTCGTCTATGTGAAATATAGTTTGTACTTCTACACACACATTCATTGGTAGACTAGATACACCAACAGCCGATCTAGTTGCTTTTGATTCAAAGTATTCACCAAGCTTATCTGTAAATCCATTTAGAACTGTTGGGTGTTCCGTATAGTTATCACTAGAGTTTACAAAACCAACAACATTTATTGGTGTTAATTTTTTAAGATCATAATGCTTAGCAAGTGTTGCAAGAGTTAACTCTGCGCAGAGTGAAGCAGCTTCATATCCCGTTTCTGTACTCTGATCTTCTGGTATTTTCCCAACATACTTTGTATCTTCAGTAATTGGTACATGTCCAGATGTATAAATTAAATTACCTATTTTTTTTATTGTTGTATAGTTTCCCACTGCTTTCGGTGGATTCGGTAAATTATTGTTCATATTAATTTTCTTGTATTAATTTATTAATAAGGTCAACAACTCTATTTGAATAACCCCATTCGTTGTCATACCAGCATACAACCCTAACGTGTTTGTTTTCTAATATTTCAGTAGAAGTGGCATCGTATATACTTGAATTCGGATTGCCCAGTATATCTGTTGATACTAAAGGAATTTCTGAATAACTTAGTATTCCATTTAGTTCATTTTCAGAAGCATTTTTCACAGCTTTATTAACCTCATCAACTGTTACAGATTTATCTAATTCAACTATTAGGTCAACAACACTACCATTTGGTACAGGAACTCGCATTGCCATTCCGTCTAATTTTCCATTTAGTTCTGGCATTACCATGCCAACTGCCTTAGCAGCACCTGTAGATGTAGGTATGATATTTTGAGTAGCGTTTCTACCACGTCTGAAATCTTTATGAGTTGTTTCCGCTAAGGCTTGATCATTTGTATATGCATGGACAGTAGTCATTAATCCTGAATTTATAGTGAAATTATCATTTAATACTTTTGCAATAGGAGCTAAGCAATTAGTCGTGCACGAAGCGTTAGATATTAACTTAGAATCATTATTTAAAGTATCATCATTTACTCCAAGAACAATAGTTGCATCTACTTCGTCTTTTGGAGGCACCGTTAGGAGGACTTTTTTAGCACCGGCATTTATATGTTTGTTTAATGATTCATTATCCGTAAAAATGCCTGTTGACTCAACAACGATTTCTACATTTAATTCTTTCCAAGGCAACTCAGACGGGTCAGATATTGAGATAAGCTTTATTTTACGATTATTAATTTTTAGTAAGTCTTTGGTAACTGAAATATCTGCATCGAGAACTCCCATTATTGAATCATGCTTAAATAAATAAGCTAGATTGTCGTAATCGCCTAAGTCATTTATAGCTACAACGTTTATGTCTAAATCTTGTTCAACAATTATTCTAAGAATAGACCTCCCTATTCTTCCAAAACCGTTTATTGCAACATTATTCATTACTTGCAACTTTCTTTTGATAAATTTTTATTGTTTCAATAATACGCGAAGAATATCCCCACCCATTATCGAACCATATTAAAATTTTTATTTTTTTATCATCAATATCCATTGTTGATTGTCCATCTACTAATCCAGATAATGAATTACCTACTACATCTGAAGAAACAATAGGCTCGTAAGTTATACCTATTCTGTTTGATAAATACTTAGTTGTTATATTTTCTTCAATAATTTTATTTATATTTTCAGATGATGTTTTTTCTTTAACATCAATAGTTAAATCTACAATACTTCCATCTGGAATTGGTACTGTCATGGAAGATGAAGTTATTTTATTCTTTAAAAAAGGAAGTACTTTTTCTATAACATGTGAAGATGTAGTTTTATTTGGAATAATGTTTTCTCCTGCTGCTCTATTTTGTCTAAAACCTTCACCAGCAACATCAGCTAATCTATTTGAGTTTGAATAGCCGTGAATAGTATTTATGAAGACTCGTTCAATTCCTACCTTCTCATTTAATAGCTTAATAATTGGAGCGCATGCATTAGCTGTATTTGATCCTAAAGAAATAACTGATTTTGTAAAATCTATGTCTTCATCATTTGCACCCGGTACAAATATATCTATATCGTCTTTTTCTTTTGGTGTAGATGCAATAATAATTTTTTTAGCACCATTTTTTAAATGTTTGTTTACTTCTTTAGATTCCTGTTCTTTTCCTGTAGCTAAAACTACTACATCAGTACCCAAAGATTCCCATTTAGAATCATCAGCATTTTTCCAATTATTAAAGATTGTTTCTTTATTATTTACTGAAATACCATTTTTTGTTTTAATTATTTCTGCGTTTAGAGGCCCATAAATAGAATCATATTTTAGCAAATATATTAAGTTCTCTTCATCTGCAACATCTGATACGGAAACTATATTAATATTTTCCTCATTAATACTTTGTCTAAATAGGTCCCTTCCTATTCTTCCAAACCCAAGTAATGATATGTTATTCAAAAGACCTCTTTTCTAGAGTGTAAAGATTTATTCTTTCTTGTTACAATCAAATAATAATATTATCTGAATGTGTATATAAATGGCTGAATTAAGTAAAAATATAGCGAATCATCTTTTTGGAGACATAACTACCAATGAATTAACAGAAAATGCTTACTCTATAAAAAAACAAGAATTTGGAACAAATATTTCATTCAGTCCAAAAGTATTTATACCTTTGACAACTTTATGTCAGGATTCGTGCGGCTATTGTACTTTTGTTAAATCTCCAAACCAAGGTGGAACATATTTAAATTTTGAAGAAGTAGATGCTATTGGAAAAGTAGGAGATGAAAATAATTGTTACGAAGCATTATTCACATTAGGTGATAAGCCTGAAAAAAAATGGGAAGAAGCAAGAATCCAACTTAAAAACTTTGGCTTCATCTCGACACATGATTATTTACTTGAAAACATGAAAAGAATAAATGATAAATATCGCTTATTCCCGCATGCAAATCCTGGACTTATGACTAAAAAAGAAATTAAAGATTTTAAAAATCATTCTCCGTCAGGAGGGTTAATGTTAGAAACTTTTTCAAAAAATGTTATGAAGCGTGGCAAACCACATTTCAATGCAAAAACTAAGATTATAGAAGATCGATTGGAAACTATAAATAATGCTGAAGAAGCTAAATACCCAATAACAACAGGATTGCTTTTAGGAATTACTGAAACTAAAGAAGAACTAATACAAGATATCGAAAATTTAATATTGTTTACTCGTAAAAATAAATCAATACAAGAAATCATATTGCAAAACTTTAGAGCAAAAAGAAATACAAATATGAAAAATAATCCTGAAATAATAAATGATTTATTTTTAAGAATAATTGCTACAGTTAGAATACTCCTGCCAATTCATATCTCACTACAAGTACCTCCAAACCTTATACCCTCAATAGATAAATTCTTATTAAGCGGTATAAATGACTTAGGTGGAATATCACCAAAAACAATTGATTGGGTTAATCCGGACCATCTGTGGCCTGATTTAAATAAATTACAAAATCAAATACAAAATTCAGGTCAATTTTTAAAACCTAGATTGCCTGTATATCCATCTTTTATAAATAAAGAATGGTTGAGTGAAAAAATGTTTGAAAAAGTTAGTAATGTTATAAATGAAGATGGATATCCAAAACAATATGAATTCGCAATCTAACATATCTTATTTGAGAATAAGACCTTGTGATAATGATAATGAAATATATTTAAATTCTAGAAAAAAAGAAGGCACTTCCTCTTTTTTAATAAAAGACAAATTAAATTTTCATGAAATAAACAGAAAAGGTTTTCAAACAATTTCTAACAATATTTCTCATCAATCTTCAATGTGGATAATAAATGATGATAATTGGGAAAAGTTTATGAAAGTAGACTCAAGAAGAGTTATTTATTTTTATAAAGGAAATAAAGAAATTGCTTTAGAAGTTTTAACGAGATTAAAACCTAGAATTATTCAATTATCCAATTTTGATGATATGGCTTTTATCAATCTTTATAAAACTGATTATGTCAGTTTAATATCAAAATATGTAGATAGTATTGAAGACGCTCTAGAGGCTATTAATCATGGTGTGAACGATTTACTTTTAAGAGATTGGAACACTGAACAGATTTCTGACTTACAAAATATAAGTAATAATAATCTATATGAACGTACTGTACTTTCACCAATTCTTTCTATTAATGAAGCTAGGGATATACTTGAAAAAGAAGAATTTACTAATTATTTGCTCACTAGAGATGTACGTGGCTATAGAAGAAAAAATACAGATTGGTATCCAGGTAGTGGCAAAGCAATTCCAAAATTATTTAATTATGTATTTAATAATGATTCAGATTATAAATCGGACAAATTTAATTATATTTTTGAAAAATTAGAAGATGAAGAAATCATTACCGATGATGATTTAACAGAATTATTTAAAACTTCAGGAAAATATATAAATAGAATTTCAGAATTTGCAAATGAATTAAATCTAAAAATTAATGGAAACAAAGTCACTTTTGTAAAAAACAGAAATATTAATTATACGAACCAGTGTTATTACAAGTGTGGTTTTTGTGGTTTTTCAAAAGGGCCAAAAAGTTTAGATCTAAAAGAAGTTCCTTATTCATTAGATTCAAAAGAAGTAGTAGAAAGATCAAAAGAAGCATATGAATCAGGAGCTTCAGAAGTATGCCTCCAGGGAGGAATACATCCTAACTACACAGGTGAATTTTATTTAAATCTAGTAAAAGAAATTAAAGAAGAAATACCAGATATGCACATCCATGGTTTCACGCCACTAGAAATATGGCAAGGTGCTGAAACAATAAATAAAAGCATCGAAGACTACCTAGTTATGTTAAAAGACGCCGGTCTAAACACTTTGCCAGGAACTGCTGCGGAGATACTAGATGATCGAATTAGAAAATATTTATGTCCAGATAAAATCACATCAAAAGAATGGGCATATGTAATGGAAGTTGCTCATTCAATTGGCATCAAGTCAACCGCAACTATTATGTTTGGACATATTGATGATATAAATTCATGGACAAATCATTATTCACTAATAAGGCAACTACAAAGTAGAACTAGAGGCTTTACAGAAGTAGTACCTCTACCTTTTGTTCATATGGGATCACCAATTTACTTGCAGGGGAAAAGTATGCCAGGTCCAACATGGGATGAAATTGTTCTTATCCACTCATTAGCAAGAATCTATTTCAATACGTATATTGATAACATACAAGCGAGTTGGGTTAAGCTTGGACACGATGGAGCATCAAATTTATTAAAAGCCGGGGTAAATGATTTAGGTGGTACATTAATTAATGAAAATATCAGTAGAGCTTCTGGAGCATCTCACGGTCAAGAAACTACAGATCATGAATTTATTAATCTTATAAAAGAAAATAATAAAAAACCATATCTCAGAAATACACTTTATACCAAATTAAAGAAAATTGAAGAATTAAGCCTGGAAGAAGATGTTATCAAAATATAATGTAATTAAATTATTTCCTAATTTATTTGATGAATGGATGAAAACTGGAATTATTTCTAACGGATTAGACAAAAATATTTTAGAATTTCAAACTACTAATTTACGAGATTTTGGTATAGGTAATTATAAACAAACAGATGATGCGCCCTACGGAGGTGGACCAGGTATGGTTATGATGGTTGAACCTCTTGATAATGCAATATTAAATAACAAAGCAGATATAAATGTATTTTTAACACCATCAGGTTCAAAACTTGATGAAAAAACAATACATGATTTACTCGCTTATGATTCTATAAATATAATTTGTGGAAGGTATGAAGGTTTTGATCAAAGAATAATAGATATGCATAGTGACTATGAAATATCAATTGGTGACGCCGTAGTTTCTGGTGGTGAAGTTCCTGCAATGTTCCTTATGGAAGCTTTAATGAGAAGAGTTCCTGGTGTCTTAGGAAATTCAGAGTCATTAGTAAATGAATCATTTACAGATGGTACGTATGATTTCCCTGTTTACACAAGGCCAGAAAAGTATAAAGATATGACTGTTCCAGAAGTATTATTATCTGGCAATCATAAAGAAATAGATAATTGGAAAAATAAAAAATTAAAAGACATTTAATCTTACATAGATAATATAATTTCACTTTGAGGAAGCTATGAATCTAATAAACGAAATAGAAAATAATCAATTAAAAACAGACTTACCAGAACTAAATTCCGGTGATTCAGTAAAAGTCAATGTTAAAGTTTCTGAAGGAAATAGAGAAAGAATACAAACTTTTGAAGGTGTGATTATTTCTATTAATGGCGTTGGGATTAGCAAGACTATAACAGTAAGAAAACTCTCATTTGGTGTTGGAGTAGAAAGAATTTTCCCCGTACATGCCCCTATTGTAGAATCTATTGAAATAATAAGAAAAGGTAAAGTTAGAAGATCAAAACTTTATTATTTAAGAGATAGAATTGGAAAATCTGCAAAAATTAAAGAAGACCGTAACTAACTTACTAATATAAAAATATTATTAAATATTTTAAAAATATATCTCTATTCTTATTAGCAGTAATTTTTGCTACTTTTATCAGAACATTTATTATTCAAATATATTTTATTCCTTCGGCTTCCATGGAGCCGACATTAAATATAAACGATAGGGTTCTCGTTGTTAAAGATAAATTTCTCAATCTAAATTACCAAATTGGGGATGTTGTTGTTTTTTATAATCCAGATTATGTTTATGAAAAAAATACACTTCAAGAATTTTATGATTCATTACAAGTGTGGAATTTTAATAGTCAACAATTAACAATTGATACAGCTTTTATAAAGAGAGTTGTTGGTTTTGAGGGTGATGAAATTAAAATTAAAGATGGTGATATATACAACAATGGAACATTAATTGAATTTCCTAATGTTCCAGTAAATAAAACAAAAATAGACATTACATATATCGTGCCAAGTAATTCTATTTTTGTTCTTGGAGATAATAGATCCAACAGTATTGATTCAAGAATATATGGATCTGTTAACGTAAATCAAATTATTGGTAGGGCAGAATACAAAATATACCCTATTAACGAAATAAGTAATATAAATGATTGAAAATAAAGTTTGGAGTAACAATCCTAATCAATTTGTAATAGGAGCTGATGAAGTAGGTAGAGGTTCCTTTGCTGGACCAATAGTAGGAGCAGCAGTAAAAATAAATAAATCCCATGAAGATTTATTAGTAGAAGTAAAAGATTCAAAAAAGCTTAGCGAAAAAAAAAGAAATCAAATATATGAATTAATTTCTAATAATAATGTTGCTTACTCGATATCTGAATGTTCGAATAATATCATTGACGAAGTTGGGATATCAGAAGCAAACAAAATAGTGTTAGAAAATTCTATCGAAGAAATATATACGGGTAAAGAAAAAGTGTATGTAGATCACTTTAAAATAAATAAATTTTCTTCAGTTTCATTAGTTAGGGGTGAAGACAATAGTAAAGCTATAGCTCTTGCGAGCATTATTGCAAAAGTATATAGAGACAATTTAATGAAAAAACTATCCAAAAAATACCCCCAATATTTGTTTGAAAATAATAAAGGTTACGGAACTCAAGCACATAGAGAAAGTATTGAGAAATATGGTTTAACAGAAATTCATCGTAGGTCTTTTAATTTAGAGCCCAATAAATAGCAAATAAAGCTAACAAAAAACAAAATATTATATTTGCGTAATCATATTTATTAGCTTTGTATGGTCTATTTGGATCAAATCCCATAATTACATTTTATATATAAATATATTAAACTTTAATCTATGGCACTAGAAACAAAAATTACTAATGAAACTCTGTATATTTCATTTAATGATGAAAAAACTTCAAATTCTATAGCAGCTAATGATTGGAAGGAATTGAAATCTGAAATAGAAAAATTTGAAGACAGTGACCAGAAATATTTAGTATTGAAAGAAATAAATGGAAACTTTTCATCAGGAGCTCAATTAGCAGAAAACATAAACGCTTTAATGGAAGATGTAAATCTAGCAGCAAAGGCATTATGGAATTGTAAAAAACCAGTAATAGCTGCTGTAGATGGTGTATGCGCTGGAGCAGGAGCAAATATGATACTTTTAAGTGATTTCATAATTGCAACTTCTACTACAAGGTTTATCGAAGTATTCGCAAGAAGAGGGCTTGTTGTTGATTTTGGTGGATCATGGAATTTACCAAGAATCATAGGGCTTCAAAAAGCTAAAGAATTAATGATGACAACCAAAGAAATAGATGGTGAATCTATGAATAATTTAGGAATGCTTTATAAGTTGACACAAAAAGAAAATTTAGATTCGGAATTATCAGATTTAATTGACTTATTAAATGAGCAAAGCTTTATCTCAATTTGCATGATAAAAGATCAAATTAAACAAGGTTTAGATTTATCATTTACAGATACTTTAGATTTAGAAGGTGATAATCAGAATAAAAGATTTATTCATACAGATGCTGTAGAAGGAATGGCTGCATTTGTTGAAAAAAGAAAGCCTAATTACAAGGATACATTAGATAAATAAATTTAATTTATTACTTATTTAGTTTTAAAAATATATGTGTAATAATAATCCTATATAAATGGAGGTCTATAACTTGAAAAGTAAAAAGACATTAATATTAGTTTTTGCTTTAGCAATGATTGCAACTGCATGTTCAAGTGCAGCTGTTCCTTGTGATGAAGTAGAAATTGGTACTGGTAGCAATGGGTTACCTGATTTAGATGGTTGTGAGTTTACTTTTGCTGTTGAAAATGCTTACCTTCCTTTCAATTACGTTGATCCAGCTGATGGTGAAGCTAAGGGTTGGGATTATGACGTGTTTAACCATATGGCAGAATTAATGAACTTTACACCTGTATATGTTCCAGCTGCATGGGATGGAATGATTCAAGCAGTAGCTGATGGTCAATATATGATTGCTGGTGATGGAATATCTATAACTGCTGAAAGAGATAAAATTGTAGATTTTTCTGATAGTTACATTGTTCTTCAACAAAGAATACTTGTAGCAGCAGGTAATGACGATATTACTTCTGATGCAGATATTGTAAATGGAGATGGTAAAGTTGCTACTCAAAAAGGTACAACTAATTACGAATTAGCAGTCAGTTTATTCGGTGAAGATAAAGTTGATGCATATGATACTTTTGATTTTGCTATTGCTGCTGTTATTTCTGGAGATGCAGTTGCTTCTATTGTTGATGAAGTCGCTGGTCTTGGATACATGGGTGCAAATAAGGATAAAGTAAAACTTGTGGGTGATGGTTTACAAACTGATCCATTAGGTTTTGCATTTCCTGAAGGAAGTCCATTAGTTGATGTTGTCAACCAAGGATTAGCTGAGATGAAGTCAAGTGGAAAATTAACAGAAATTAATGATAAATTCTTTTCACCTGGTTTTACAGTTTCATATGATGATATTGCTGAATGTGATGCACAAATTCCTGAAGACTATCTACCAGAGGATTGTGAAGTATAACTTTTAATTTAAAAGAATTATATTTATTCAATAGGCACGGATTTCCGTGCCTATTGTTTTATTATTAGTTATTATGATTAAAAAAATATTCAAGGTTGATAACACCTGGGCTTTCATTCTGTTTTTTTTGATTGCATATATGGTTTTCAAGATTAGGACGGGAGAAGAATACTTAAAAGCTTTTAATTATATTATTCCTGGTCTAAGAATTACTTTTGGATCAACTCTTGTTTCTTTTGTTATTGCCCTTTTCTTAGGTTTGATTCTTGGTATTGGTAGGATATCAAATAATAAAATTTCTAGCACTTTATCCCGCACATATATTGAGTTTGTTAGAGGTGTTCCTATCTTAATCTTAATTTTTACTATTGCTTTTGTTGTAGTAGTTGATGCAGCTAAGTTTTTTAATATTAACAATGGAAATGTTCCAATGATTATTAGAGCAATAATTGCTCTTTCAATATTCTACGGTGCTTATATTGCTGAAGTTTTTAGAGCCGGTATTGAATCAGTATCTATAGGTCAGCGTGAGGGTGGTGCATCATTAGGTTTAAATGAGAGACAAATTATGAGATATATAGTACTTCCACAAGCATTTAGAAATATGCTTCCTGCATTGGGAAATGATTTTATTTCTATGATGAAAGATTCTTCTTTGTTGTCGGTATTAGCTGTACAAGATTTGACATATAAGGGAAGACTTTATGCTGGATCAACATTTCGTTTCCAAGAAACGTATCTTGTTTTAACTGTATGTTATTTATGTATAACTTTGTTTCTATCAATTTTACAAAGAAGGTTAGAGCAGAAACTTGAAGCTAGATAATAAAAGTTATCAATTTAAAATTATTGATGAATACATAGAATATCTTGGAAAAATAAAAGGCTATTCAAAAAATACAATTACTTCTTATAAAAATGATATAAAGAAATATTTTGAATATATAAATAAGAATAATAAAAATTATTATGAAATAGAAAAATATATACAGAGTCTATCTAAAAGTAAATATGCCAAAAGTACTATAAATAGAAAAATTGTTTCCATATCGAGTTTTTTTAACTGGTGTATTAATCAAAAAAAATTAAATCTAAAAGATATTAAACAAATTAAAAATTTGAAAACTGAAAGAAAGCTTCCCACAATTTTAACAAGCAATTACATTAATAAACTTCTTGATACTATACCCACATCTACTTCTAAAGAAATAAGAGATAGAACTATAATCGAAATTTTATATTCATCAGGCCTTAGAGTTTCAGAATTAACAAATTTAAAACTTAATGATTTTAAAAACAATAGATCACTTAAAGTCTTAGGCAAAGGTAATAAAGCAAGATTGTTACCAATGACTGATAAAAGTTTCAAGTACATGAATCTATGGATATCAAAGTGCAGAAGTGATTATATAAATGAAAAATCAAACAATTATATTTTTCTTGGAGTTAGAGGAGGAAAAATATCTGAAAGAGAAATCCAGCGTATTGTTAATTTAAGATTAGGTACATTTCCACACAGCATTAGACACACATTTGCTACTCATTTGTTAGATGGTGGAGCCGATCTTAGAGTTGTACAAGAAATGCTTGGACATTCAGATCCCAGTACTACACAGATATATACACATGTTTCTAAGAAACAGTTGAAAGATAAATATAAAAGAACACATCCTAGGGGTTGATTAATAAATTAATAGTATTAAAATTTTAGATGAAATAGACACCATATCTACAAGCTTCCTTGGTGAACGTAAGTTTGGAAGTGCATATGCAAGGGATGTGGGATGAAACAACCAAAGGAGAAAAATTGTCAGCAACAATGAAAGAATTGCTTGAAGCAGGCGTTCATTTTGGCCATCAGACCGAAAGATGGAATCCCAAAATGGATAAATATATTTATAACGATAAAAGTGGTATCCATATTCTTGATTTAAGAATTACCTATTCAGCATTAGAAGAAGCACAAGAGTTTGTACAAAAGTTAGTAGCGAATAGCGGTAAAGTTTTATTTGTTGGTACTAAACCTCAAGCACAAAAAGTAGTTCAAGAACAAGCAACAAGAGCTCAGATGCCTTATGTTAATCAAAGATGGCTTGGAGGTATGTTAACTAACTTTAAAACAATAATTAAAAGAGTAGTTTATTTAAAAGAATTAAATTCTCTAGAGACATCAGGAGAAATTAATTCTTATCCTAAACCTGAAAGATTAAGAATAAAAAGAGAAATTGCTAAATTAACAAAATCAATAGGAGGTATAGTTGAGTTAAATAAAATTCCTGATGCTATATTTATTGTCGATTTATTAAATGAAACAACTGCACTAACAGAAGCAAATAAATTAAATATTCCTGTCATTGGTCTCGCAGATTCTAATGTCAATCCAGATTATGTAGATATCGTAATACCTGGCAATGATGATGCGATTAGATCAATCGAATTAATAGCATCATCCATTGCTGATTCTTGTTTAAAAGGCTTAGGAAAAAGAAAAGAAGTTACTAAAAAAAAGGATACGGAATAATGTCAATTTCTGCAGAAGATGTTAAAAAATTAAGAGACATGACGGGCGCTGGAATGATGGATGCTAAAGAAGCCCTAAAAGAATCAGATTTAGATTTTGACAAAGCTGTAATTTATTTGAGAGAAAAAGGTTTGGCTGATTCTAAAAAGCGCTCTGGTAAAGAAGCTAACGAAGGAACTATTGGAGACTATATTCACTACCAGCAAGACAGAGCAGTAGCTGGAGTTCTTGTAGAGTTAGCTTGCGAAACAGATTTTGTAGCAAAATCTGAAGAATTTAAAGAAGCTGCTAAACAAATTGCTATGCATATAGCTGCAATGAAACCAGCATATTTAAATATAGAAGAAGTTCCCGAGTCAAAAGTTAATGAAGAGAAAGATATCATAAAAAAACAATCTGAAAATGAAGGAAAACCCCAAGAAGTGATAGATAAGATAGTTGAAGGAAAAATTACATCTTTTTATTCAGATACTGTATTAAATGAACAGATATTTTGCAATCCTGAATTATATGAAGGTACAGTAGGTAATATGATTGATGAGATGTCTGGAAAACTAGGTGAAAAAATATATATTAAGCAATTTTCACACATAGAGATAGGTACATAAATGAGTAAGAGAGTTCTATTAAAACTCTCCGGTGAATCTTTTGCTGATTCAGAAACAAACTTTGGCATCTCTCCAAATATATTAAATCGAATTGCTAATGAAATATCTAAAGCAAGCAAAGATGGGATTGAAATCGCAATAGTTGTAGGCGGTGGTAATTTTTTTAGAGGAGTACATGAATCTGCTAAAGACATGGCTCAAGCAAATGCAGACTATATGGGCATGCTAGCAACTGTAATAAATGCAATTGCATTAAAAGATGCTTTAGACAGAAATGGAAATGAAACACGAGTTCAATCTGCTATAGATATGACAGCAGTAGCTGAACCGTATATAAGGCTTAGAGCTATAAGGCATCTTGAAAAGGGGAGAATAGTTATTTTTGCAGCCGGAACTGGCAACCCATACTTTACAACCGATACAGCAGCATCATTACGTGCAGCTGAGATAGACGCAGAAGAAGTAATAAAATCTACAAGAGTAGAAGGAGTTTTTGACAAAGATCCAGAAAAAAACAAAGACGCTGTAATGTATGAAAAAATTACTTACAAAGAAGTTGTTACTAATAAATTAGGAATTATGGATTTAACTGCAATAACTTTATGTGAAGAAAATCAGATGCCAATAAGAGTTTTTGATGGAACCAAAGAAGATAATATTTATAAAGTATTAACTGGTGATAAACTAGGAACAGTTATTAAATAATAATGGAAGAGCAGATAGTAAAAGAAGTAGAAAGTAATATGAAACTTTCAATAAATCATCTCATTGAATCCTTATCTAAGATTAGAACAGGAAGAGCGAACCCAAGTTTAGTTTCTAATATAAATGTAGATTATTATGGTACACAAACACCTCTTCAGCAATTGGCAACTATAAATATTCCAGATCCAAAATTAATAGTTGTACAACCTTTTGATAAAAGCTCGATTAATGAGATAGAAAAAGCAATACAAAATGAAGATATTGGATTAAACCCAGCTGTAGACGGAGACATCATAAGAATACCCATACCCGCTCTATCTGAAGAAAGAAGAAAAGAATTAACAAAAGTAGCTTCAAAGGAATCAGAAGAAGCAAAAATATCAATAAGATCTCATAGGAGAAATGGAATTGATAATGTTTCAACCATTATGTCTGAAAACTCTTCTGACGATACAAAAAGAGTTGAAAGTGAAATACAAAAATTAACAGATATTTATATTGGGAAAGTAGATGAAATTCTTTCAAAAAAACAAGATGAACTTCTCGAAGTTTAAATTAACATTTTCTTCAGATGATGATGGAACATTTTGGCCTGGTGTAATTGAAGTTCCTAATGAATCAGAAATTCATTATGAAGAAGACAATAAAAATAAATTCATAAAAAATAATCCAAGAGTCGTTACTGGGTTGATTCTTTTTATTGTATTATCTTTATTTTTTGTAAGTAAATTAACAGCTTTTTTATTATTAATTTTATTATCTTTAGTTTGTTCTAAAGAATGGTTCGATATTTTTGAATACGAAACATATATTCCATATTCATTACTTATTTATTCACCTATCGCACCATTAATTATTCTATATTTCTATGACATTTCAAAAGTTCATTATGCTTATTTCATATTTCCTATTGGTTTAATAATTTATACAGGAACATTTATTAACTATGGTATTTATGAAAAATTTGGTTCTGTATTTATTTTTCATACATGGTTTTCACTTGGCGTACTTTCTGTTGCTTATATTTTGATTGAATTTAATATTTTATTTACATATCTTGCAATAATTTCTATTTCTGTCTCAGATATTGCAGCTTACGAAGCTGGAAGAAGAATAGGAAAAAGAAAACTTATTGAATCTATATCACCTAATAAAACTGTTGAAGGTTTAGTTTTTGGTCTAATCTTTGGCTCCATATTTATGTCTGTTAATTTTTACATAAATTTAAATATTAATTTATTACAAACAATAACTATTTCCATTTTCTTTATACTGTTCGGTGTAATTGGTGATTTATTTATGTCAAGAGTTAAACGATCTTTAGGGATAAAAGACTCCTCTGATATTCTTCCAGGTCATGGTGGATTTCTAGACAGGGTAGATTCGTATTTAATAAGTTTCGCTTTTCTATTACTGGTGTCTCAATTTTATAATTTAAACACTTAGGTGAAATAAATAATGAATGGAATTCTAACTATATTATTTCTTACATTTTTTGTAGTATTACACGAATTTGGTCATTTTTTAGCTGCAAGAAGGTCAGGTGTTGCTGTATCAGAATTTTTTGTTGGTTTTGGACCTAAGATATTTTCTTTTAAAAAAAATAATACAGAGTTTGGTCTTAAAGCTTTACCTTTAGGTGGCTATGTAAAAATTCCTGGTATGGATGAGTCTGAAGATGTTTCTGGCTTTAATAATGATGAACTTTTTCATACATCAAAATGGACTACAAAATTATACATATCAATATCTGGAATTATTGTAAACTTTTTATCTGCTTGGTTAATTATTTTCTTTGTTATAAATATAAATGGAATTAGTGAGCCATCTTTACAAATTTCTACATTAGGTGCTTCAATAAATGAAAAATCAGAATCACCATCTCAAATGGCAGGCTTGATGCCAGGCGATATTATTTATGAATTTAATGGAGTAAAAGTTAATAATTGGAATGAACTAGTAAATTTAATAGAGACGAATCCATCTGAAAGCGTTGAAATAAAGTTAATTAGAAATGAAAATGTAATTATTACGAATACAGTTTTAGAAAATAGAATAATAAACGATAAAGAACTAGGTTATCTTGGAATATCTCCAAAAATAATTAATAAGGAACTTTCTCTATTGGACTCTTTTATCTATACAACACAAACTGAATATTATATGACAATTGCTGCTGTTGATGGAATCTTTACACTTTTAAGCCCTTCGAACATAGCTACTTTAATTGGTACATACTCAGGGGGAAATATTCCTGATGAGGTAAGGCCGTTAAGTCCACTAGGCCTAGCCCAGGCTGGAAGTCAGATAGCAGATTATGGTTATACGAACTTTTTTAGTTTATTAGCATTTGTTAATGTTTTTTTAGCTGTATTTAATGCTATTCCGCTAATCCCCTTAGATGGTGGTCGAGTTTTAATGTCAATTATTGAGGGAATTACAGGAAAAAAAGTACCTGAAAAGAAACTGTATCCAATTGCATTAGTGGTAGTTGGTGTATTTATTTTTATTGGTATTACTGCATTTTATTTAGACTTAACTAATCCAATAAATTTATAACAATGAAAAGAAGAAAAACTAAACAAATAAAAATAGGAAAAGTAGGTGTTGGATCAGATTATCCAATAACTGTTCAGTCAATGACAACAACCAAGACTAAAGATACAGAAAAAACACTACAACAAATTTATGAACTAGCAAGCAATGGAGCAGATATAGTAAGAGTCACATGTAATGAAGTTGATGCTGCTACTTCATTGATTGAGATATCTACAAGAAGTCCAGTGCCTATAATTGCTGATATACATTTTCAATACAAACTTGCATTAGCTGCTATTGAAGCTGGAGTTCAAGGCTTGCGTTTAAATCCTGGAAATATAAGAGATGAAAAACATATTAAGGAAGTTGCCAGAGAAGCGTTATTAGCAAAAATTCCAATTAGAGTTGGTGTAAATGCAGGCTCTTTAGATAAGGACATAGCAAAAAAATATCCTGAATCCTCACCTGAAGCACTGGTTGAATCAGCATTAAAGGAAATTAGATATTTAGAAGAAGTTGACTTTTACAATATAAAAATATCTGTGAAACATTCAAATGTACCGTTAATGATTGAATCATATAGATTATTAGCAGATAAAGTTGAATATCCTTTACATCTTGGAGTTACTGAAGCTGGTCCATTACCTGGTGGTTTGATCAAGTCTGTTGCTGGTATATCTACATTACTATCTGAAGGCATAGGGGATACAATTAGACTTTCTTTAACTACTGATCCTGTAGATGAAGCTAAATATGGTAGACAATTATTAGAATACCTTAATTTAAGAGATCGAAAATCTTTAGATCTTATTGCTTGTCCTAGTTGTGGAAGAGCGGAAGTTGATGTAATTAAGGTTGCTAACGAAGCTCAAGAAGCTTTGGAAGAAAAAGGTTTTCCTATTCAAGTTGCTGTTATGGGGTGTGTTGTAAATGGTCCTGGTGAAGCTAAATCTGCAGATTTAGGAATTGCGGCTGGTAGAAATAAGGGACATTTATTTATTAAAGGTCAGGTAGTCAAAGTTGTTGATGAAAAAGATATGGTAAGTTCTTTAGTAAAAGAAGGTGAACTTATTACAAACGAAGGTATTGAAGCAAGATTAGCTGCAGCTGATAAGAATGCTGCAAAAATAGCCCAAGAAGATGTGGATGCATTAATTAACATACAAGGTGATATTAATAATTTTAAATTAAAATCTAAGTCTGTAGTAGAGATTACATCAAATGAAGATATTGAAACTTAATTATTATAAGATATATACATGATGAAAAATCTTACTCCAATGTCAAAAGATTTTAACCAATGGTATACAGATATAATTCAAGAAGCGGAACTAGCAGATTATTCTCCAGTAAAAGGAACAATGGTTATAAGGCCGTATGGCTATGCAATTTGGGAAAATATACAACAATATTTAGATAAAAGGTTTAAAGAAACCGGTCATAAGAATGCTTATTTTCCTTTATTTATACCTAAATCCTTTATAGAAAAAGAAGCAGAACATGTTGAAGGTTTTTCACCTGAGTTAGCCACAGTGACTCATGCTGGTGGTAAAGAATTAGAGGAACCATTAATAGTTAGACCTACTTCAGAAACGATTATAAATCATATGTTTTCAAAATGGATATCAAGTCATAGAGACTTACCATTATTAATAAATCAATGGGCTAATGTCGTTAGGTGGGAAATGAGAACACGATTATTTTTAAGAACTTCTGAATTTCTTTGGCAAGAAGGACATACAGCCCATGCAACTAAAAAAGAAGCCAATCAGGAAGCAATACAAATGTTAAATATTTATGAGGAATTCGTACAAGAAATTGCAGCTGTTTCGGTAACTAAGGGATTAAAATCTGAACTAGAAAAATTTGCTGGTGCAGAAAAGACTTATTCAATAGAAGCTATGATGCTTGATAAAAAAGCTTTACAGGCAGGAACATCTCATGAGTTAGGTCAAAATTTTTCAAAAGCATTTGAAATAGAATTTTCAGACGAAAATAATAAATTACAAAATCCTTTTCAAACTAGCTGGGGTGTCAGTACAAGACTTATTGGAATGATAATTATGGCTCATGGTGATGATAAAGGCCTAAAATTACCACCCAATTTAGCTCCTATACAAGTTGTTGTAGTGCCAATAATTCCTTCAAAAGAAGATAAAAATAATGTCATGGAAAAAGTAGAGAATATAAAAACAATGTTATCAAATTATCGTTTGAATATTGATGACAGAGAAGAAGTAACTCCAGGATTTAAGTTCAATGAATGGGAGCTAAAAGGCGTACCAATAAGAATAGAGATAGGACCTAGAGATATAGAAAATAATAAAGTTATTCTTTCTAGAAGAGATATAGACAATTCAAAAGAAGAAGTTTCCATGGATAAATTAGAATCTAAGATAGATCAGTTATTAATTGATATACAAAAAAATATGTTCGATGTTTCAAAAAATCACATGGAAGAAAACACAATACATGTTGAATCGAAAGAAGAATTAATTGAAGCTTTAAATAATAAGGAAGGATTTGTTACTTGTTATTGGTCGGAAAACAAAGATGATGAATTAGAAATAAAAGAATTAACGAGTGCAACAATTAGATGCTATCCGATAGATCATGAAGAGACTAAGCAGTCAATTAATGATAAAAACGATGGTAAATTTGCTATTTTTTCAAAAGCTTATTAAAAATCTTTCAATAATTACTAATTATTGTTAAAATAAAATAGACAATTTAGCTACATGACAGTGGGTGGCAAACCCACTTTTTTTATGATTGGAGGGAGTATGGAGTTGGATAAAAACGACATAATCTCTTTAGTTTCTGATTATTTAATACAAGAAGATTTAGAACTATATGATATAAATATTGTAAATTTTCCATCAGTATCAAAGATTGAAGTTTATGTCTATTCAACAACAAATTTAGATTATAAAATAATTCAACGTTTAAATCATCAGATTCAGAGGTTGCTTGAAGAAGTTAATCTTGAAAAAGGATCATATGAATTAATTGTTTCTAGTCCAGGTTTAGAAAGATTATTAAAGACAAAAAGACATTATGAAATGTCCTTAGATGAAAATATAAAAGTAAAGTTAATAGTTCCTATAAATAATGAATATACCTTTCAAGGAACATTAATAAATATTGAAAATGAAAATATACAACTTTTAGTTGAGAATCAACTTATAAAGATTGATATAAACAATATTAAAAAAGCAAGGTTAGATTTAATAAAATTTAAAGAAAAAATTAAGAATTAAGGAAATTATGAAATTAGGTAGCGATATAAAACAAGCAATTGAATCACTAGCTCTCGAAAAAGGAGTAGCAGTTGAAAGCATGTACGAGGCATTAGTTTCTGCATTCAGATCAGCATATATGAGAATTCCAGGTGCAGCGGAAGAAGCTAGAGTAACATTGAATCCTGATTCTGGTGAGATTACAGTTTATGCGCAAGAATTAGATAATGATGGAAATGTTATTAGTGAATGGGAACCTGACATTAATGATGAGGACTTTGGAAGAATAGCTGCACAATCATTTAAACAAATGATGACTACAAAAGTAAGAGACGCAAAAAGAGCAACAGTTCTAGATGCTTATATAGGAAGAGAAGGAGAATTGATTACTGGTATAGTTACACAATTTGATTCAAGATTTAACCAAACCATTATTGATCTTCAAGATGCAGAAGCAGTTATACCTTCAAGTGAAAGAATCCCTTTTGAAAGATTAGAAAGAGGAAATAGGATAAAAGCTCTAATTACCGAAATTAGAACTGAAGCTAAAGGAATCCCAATTATTGTAAGTAGAAATAGAGCAGAATTTGTACAACGTATGTTGGAATTAGAAGTCCCAGAGTTGACTGATGGTACAGTTGAATTAAGAGCTATAGCTAGAGAAGCTGGCAGTAGAACAAAAATAGCAGTCTTTTCAAATGATCCAAATGTTGATCCAAAAGGTGCTTGCGTTGGTTCCAGAGGTTCAAGAGTAAGACAAATAGTAAATGAATTAAAAGGTGAAAAACTAGATGTTGTTGAATGGAGAGAAGATAAAGTTCGATTTATCATTGAAGCATTAGGCCCAGCAGACATTGAAGAGGTAGAAATTGATGAGGAAACAAAGAGTGCAAAAGTTGTTGTTAGAGATAACCAATTGTCATTGGCGATTGGAAAAGAAGGTCAAAATGCTAGATTAGCAGCAAAATTAACAGGTTATAAAATAGATATTGAAGGACTTGGTGATTCTCCTCAAGAAGAAATAGAAGTTGAATCTAATGAAGAGGAAGAATAATTTATGGCTAAAAAGCGAATACATCAACTCGCTAAGGAATTAGAAGTAGCTTCAGCAGATATATTACATAAAGCACAAGAACTAGGAATAGAAGTAAAAACAGCTTCATCTGGCCTAACTCCCGAAGAAGAGGAATTGGTTGTTATGTCATATGAAGATGACAAAATTGATTCAGTAGATAACGAAGCTCAAGAAGAAAATACATCAAATCAGGAAGAATTAGAAGATGAAAATGAAACTAAAGAAGAAGTAAAAGATGTAAATATTATTGAAGTTACAGAAGGATCTACCCCCGAGCAATTATCAGAATTGATTGAAGAAGATTCAACTCAAATAGTAGCTGATTTAATGTCTTTAGGAATTATGCAGTCAGTAACTTCTAATTTAAGTAATGATGAAATAGAAAAGCTATTAGAAAAATATAATTACATTCCTGAATTTATTACAAAAGTAGAAATTAAACGTTCTGAGATAATAAATGAAGTTACTTTTGAAGATGAAGAAAAAAATCTAAAAGTACGTGCACCAATTATTACTGTTATGGGTCATGTAGATCATGGTAAGACAAGTTTATTAGATTATATTAGAAAAGAAAAAGTTGCCGAAAATGAAGCTGGTGGAATAACTCAACACGTGGGAGCTTACAAAATACAATCAGGTGAACAAGGTATTACATTTATTGATACACCTGGTCACGAAGCATTTACTCAAATGAGAGCTAGAGGAGCAAACGTAACTGATATTGTTGTTTTAGTTGTTGCAGCAGATGACGGAATTATGCCACAAACAATAGAAGCTATTAATCATGCAAAATCAGCTGATGTACCAATCGTTGTTGCTATAAATAAATGTGATTTACCTGATGCCAATCCAGCATTAGTAAAAGCAGATTTAACAAAATATGAGATAATCGCTGAAGATCTTGGTGGAGACGTTCCAGTAGTCGAAATATCAGCATTAAAAGGAGAGGGTATTGACGATTTGCTTGAAACGTTATCACTTGTAGCAGAAATAGAAGAACTTAAGTCAGTATACGAAACAGATGCTTCAGGATACATTATTGAATCAAGAATGGAAATAGGAAAAGGGAATGTCGCAACAGTCATAGTTACTAGAGGCACTCTAAAAAATGGAGCTTTTTTATATGCAGGTTCATCATTTTGCAGAGTAAAGTCAATGTTTGACCACTCCAATAAAATTATTAAACAAGCTGACCCAGGAACACCAGTTGATATTATGGGGTGGGAAAACTCACCTACAGCAGGAGATCAATTCATTTCTGTTAAATCACAAAAAGAAGCTAAAGCTATAGCTGATAAAAATAAAGATTTACTCAAAAACTTTGAAGACACAACATACTCTGTTGAATCAAGAGTTGATGACATGATGAAACTACTTCAAGAGGGTGAGTTGACATCAATTAATATAATTATAAAAGCTGATACAAATGGATCAGTTGAAGCAATAAAAGAAGGTTTGCTCAAATTATCAACGGAAGAAATTGATATACAAGTAGTTCATTCTGGAGTAGGGGGAATAGTTCTATCTGATGTTGACTTAGCTTCAGCAACACAATCATTAATTGTTGGATTTAATGTTAGACCAGATAGCCAAGCACGAAATATGGCACAAAGTAAAGGAATAGATATTAGAACTTATAAAATTATTTATGAGTTACTGGATGACATTAATGAGGCTGTAATGGGACAAATGACTGTTAAAACAGAAGAAACAGTTATTGGTATGGTAGAAGTCAAAACTACTTTCAGAGCTCCTAAGGTAGGTGTCGTTGCTGGTTCAATCGTAAGTGAAGGTAAAGTAATGATGGATGCTAAAGCAAGGCTACTTAGGGATGGAATTGTAATATATGAAGGAAATGTTGCTTCATTAAGAAGATTTAAAGATAATGTTGATACTGTAAATGAAGGCCTGGAGTGTGGAATAGGTTTAGTTGACTATAAAGACATAAAGGAAGGCGACGTAATTGAAATATTAGGTGAGGTTGAAGTCTAAAGTGAAAAAACAATTACGAGGTGGAAGAATTAATAGAATTAATCCATTAATACAACAAATTATTTCAAATGAATTTTTAAGAAATTCTGAATCAATTATAAACAAATCTACTATTACTCATGTTGCTACTTCTCCTGATATGAAGCGATCAACAATTTATGTTTCAAATATAGACAATAATAAAGGTCAGTTAATAAGCGCATTGGATAAGAATCGTACAAAAATTCAAAGAGAACTTGCTAAACAACTTACTACAAAATTTGTTCCAAGAATACAATTTGAAATTGACGGAACTTTTGAACATGTCGATAAAATAAATAAAATAATTAACACTGTTAATGAATAATAGAATAAGTACTTTTTTTGATAAGGGCCCAATACTAATAACAGGTCATATAAATCCAGATGGCGATGCTCTTGGTGCTTCTTTTTGTCTAAAGTTACTTTTAGACAAAGAAAATATAGATGCTGATATAGATTTTGATATTCAAAATAAACTTCCATCAAATTTAGACCACCTTCCTTATGATCTTATTACAAACAACATAAAAGATAGTTACGAAACAGTTTTTGTTTTTGATTGCGGTAGTCCATCAAGATTAGGAAAATATGAAGAAATTATAATGAAAGCACCAAATATAATTGTCATTGACCATCATATTGATCCTACTTTTGGATCTATTCAAATTGTTGATTCTGAAGCAGCAAGCACAACTCAAGTACTGTATAGACAATTAATTGATGAAGGTTATGATATTGATAAAGCTATGGCCAATTGTTTATTAACTGGTTTAATTACAGATACTGGTAGATTTCAATATCCGAATACAACATCTGAAGTATTTAACATTGCTTCTGAGTTATTAAAAATTGGAGCTGACTTAGCGTTAATAAGTGAAAATATATATGGATCTATTGAATTCAATGCTTTGAAACTGCAAAGTGAAATTATAAACAGGATTGTATTGGAAAATGATATACAATTCACATATTCTATTGTCTACCAAGATGATTATAAAAAATACAAAATAGATCCTGAAGAAACAGATTTTTTAATTGATGTAGTTAGATTAGTTAAAGATGCAAATATTGCTTTACTATTAAAAGAACAATCTGATGGTTCATACAAGGGAAGTTTAAGATCAAGAAATAATTTCAACGTACAAGAACTAGCTTCAATATTTGATGGTGGTGGCCATAAGGCTGCTAGTGGCTTTTCTAGTACACTTTCTGAAAAAGAAATTATTGAAAAAATTAAGAATGCAATTAAAAGCTAACTCTAATTTTTATTTTATCAATAAACCAAAAACTTGGACATCACAGGATTTATGTACAAAATTTAAAAAAATATATAATCTAGATAAAGTTGGTCATTCGGGAACTCTTGATCCTAATGCAGAAGGCGCAATGCTTATTGCAACAAATAAATATACAAAATTATTCGATTATATTTCAGACAAGGATAAAACTTATATTGTTAAAAGCTTATTTGGATATGATTCTGAAACATTAGACATAGATTCTGAATTTACAAAAATTCATGACATAAATTTGAATCAAATAAAAGAAGAATTTACAGAAGCAGTAAATAAAAAGATAGGAGAATCTTTTCAAATTCCACCAAAATATTCAGCTATAAAAGTTAAGGGTAAAAGACTTTATAAGTACGCAAGAGAAGGAAAAGAAATAGATATTCCTAAAAGAAAAATTCATGTTAAAGAAATGGAAATACTTAATTTAGATAACGATAAAGCTGAAATTAAAATTAAAGTTAGTGAGGGTACCTATATAAGGTCATTAATTAGTGATATTGCAAAAGATATTAATACATTTGGAATCGTTTCTGATTTAAAAAGAATAGCAATAGGTAATCTAGACATAAATCATAGCTGTTATATCAATGATATTAAGTCCCTTAACCCAGAATCTACTCCTAATCCACTTTCACAAAATGAAATAATTGATTTACCTATCCTTCAAATAAATGAAAAAGATTTAATTAAAATTAAAAATGGTGAGTTATTAAACAATGAGTTATTCAAAACAAAAGAAACACATATTCTTGAGTATGAGGGAACTGTAGTTGCTATTTACATACCCTTTAATGATGAATTTTTTAAACCAGATAAAGTAATCATATGAAAACTTATCAAGATTTTAAAAAAGATGATGTAATAGAAAGCAAAATAGATGTTACATGTATAGGCGCTTTTGATGGGCTGCATAGAGGACATATTGAATTAATTAAAAAAACCAAAGAAATAGATAATAATTTTCAAATCGTGACATTTAATGAAATTCCAAAAATATATTTTGATAATAATCTCAAACCATTACTAGATAAAAATAATAGAAATATAATTTTTAATGAATATAAACCAACTAATCTTATTTATTTAAAATTTGATGAAATTAATGAATTTTCATCAGATGAGTTTTTAAAATTTTTAGATATAAATTTGAACACAAATAAAATTGTTGTTGGTAAAGACTTTAGATTTGGTAAAAATAGAACAGGAGAAGTCAATAATATAATAAATTATTTTGGTGAAAATAATGTAATTTTGTTATCAGATTACTTAATAGAAAATGAAAAAGTATCTTCTACAAAAATTAGAAAATACCTAGATAACGGAAACATTAAACAAGCTAATAAATTTCTTGGAAGAAAATATGAACTACTCGGGACAGTTGTAGAAGGTTTAAAGATGGGCTCAAAACTCGGTTTTCCTACAGCAAATATAAAATTAGATCATGATTTATATTTACCCAAATATGGTGTTTATGGTATTACCTGCATAATAGATAATAAACCTTATGAAGGAATTCTAAATATTGGTGTAACACCGACCGTTTCAGATAATAATAAGATAAAAATTGAAACACACATATTTGATTTTGACAAAAATATCTATGGTGAAAATCTAGTTATACAAATTAATCAATTTATAAGAGATGAAATTAAATTTAGTTCACCCGAAGAGTTAGTAAAACAAATAAACATTGATATATCTAAAGTAAAGAATAAGTAATATTCTTCACTTTAGATATAACGTCTACTATTATTATTTCGAATGAATACTAAGCAAGATATAATTAAAGAATACGGTAAGTCTGATACAGATACTGGTTCTACTGAGGTTCAAGTTGCTTTAATGAGTGAAAGAATAAATCACTTAACTGAACATCTTAAAGATCATAAGAAAGATCACCACACTAGAAGAGGACTTTTAATGCTTGTAGGTAAAAGAAAAAGATTACTTGAGTATTTACAAAATCAAGATATAAACAGATATCGTGAATTAATTGATAAACTTGGTATAAGAAGATAAAAAATAAGACATAGAGTTATTAATTGGGAGCTTTTAAAGAAGGCTGACAATTAATAACCTCTGTCTAGAAAAGAGGATATATGTCCGTAACAAATGTTACATGTAAAATTGGCGAAAAAGAAATTAAATTTGAAACTGGTAAGTTAGCTTTACAAGCTCCCGGTGCTGTTGTAGTAACTTCTGGAGAAACAAATGTATTAGTTACAACTGTTGCAAATGAAACTGTAAGAGAGGGAATAGATTTTTTCCCACTAACAGTAGACGTAGAAGAGAGAATGTATTCAGCGGGGAAAATTCCTGGTGGATTTTTTAGGAGAGAAGGAAGACAAACTGAAAAAGCTATCTTAGCTTGCAGATTAATTGACAGGCCCCTTAGACCTTCTTTTAATGATGGTTTTAGATGCGAAACACAAATTATTGCAACAGTATTGAGTGTTGATAATGAAAATGAATATGATGTACTTTCGTTAAATGCTGCATCACTTGGTTTACAACTTGCTGGCGTACCACTAGATTCACCAGTTGGAGCAGTAAGAATGTCATTGATAAATGACAACTGGGTTGTGCAAGCAACAAACTCAGAAATGGAAGAATCAGTATTCGATATGGTTATTGCTGGTAATTTAAATGAAAATAATGACGTAGATATAGTAATGGTAGAAGCGGGAGCAACTGAAACTGCTTTTGATAAAATAGATTCTGGAAGTACTACACCAACAGAAGATATTGTTGCTGATGGTATTGATAAATCAAAAGAATATATATCTGAATTAATTAAAGCACAAGCTGAATTAGTATCACAAAATGAAGTACCAGAAATAGAATGGCCTTTGATTGAGGACTATACGCCAGAGTTATTGTCAGAATTGGAAGAATCATATAAATCTGATATCGAAACTATTACTTCCATAACTGATAGGAAAGAGAGAAGTACTAAGCAAGCAGAATTAGAAGAATCTGCAGTTGAAAAATATTTAAACGAAGAAGAAGATAACTCAAAAGCAATCAAGTTAGCTTTTAAATCTATTGTTAAAAATGTTGTTAGGGATAGAGTTATCTCTGGTGGTGCAAGATTAGATGGCAGGACACCAACTGATATTAGAAATATTTCTGCTGAAATTGATTTATTACCAACAGTTCATGGTTCATCTTTGTTTTTAAGAGGAGAAACGCAAGTTTTAAATGTAACAACTTTAGGTATGGGACGTTTAGAACAAATGTTAGATACGATAGATACTGTCACTTCTAAAAGATATATGCATCATTATAACTTTCCACCATATTCAACAGGTGAAGCATATATGATGAGAGGTCCAAAGAGGAGAGAGATTGGACATGGTGCTTTAGCAGAAAAAGCATTAGTCCCTGTAATACCTACTAAGGTAGATTTTCCGTATACTATCAGAGTAGTAAGTGAAGCTATATCCTCTAATGGATCAACATCCCAAGCTTCTGTATGCGCCTCAAGCTTATCTTTGATGGCTGCAGGAGTACCTATAAGAGAACATGTTGCTGGAATTGCTATGGGGTTAATTTCAAAAGATGACAATTACGTTACTTTAACTGACATACTAGGAGCAGAAGATGCTCTAGGTGATATGGATTTTAAAGTTGCTGGTACTAGGAATATGATTACAGCACTTCAATTGGATATGAAAATCGAAGGATTACCTTCTGATGTTTTAAGAAAAGCATTAAATCAAGCTATGGATGCAAGGCATCACATATTAGATATTATGGAAGATGCAATTTCTGAACCAGCTGAAAGCTTGTCAGGTAATGCGCCTAGGTTAGAAACAGTTGAACTACCAAAAGATAAAATTGGTGAGGTAATTGGACCTAAAGGTAAAAATATCAGAAAAATTGAGGAAGAAACTGGTGTAAGTGTTGAAATTGATGATGAAGGAATACTTACATTAGGCTCAACAGAAGAAGACTCCCTAGCTGAAGCAAAAGAAATGGTTATGTTGATTATTGACCCACCTGAAGTTGAAGTAGATACAGATTACGATGGTGAGGTTGTAAGCGTAGCAACATATGGAGCTTTTATTAATATATTGCCAGGAAGAGATGGTTTATTACATATTTCTAAATTCCACTCTGAAAAAAGAGTTAAGAATCCTGAAAATGTAGTCAATGTAGGAGATAAATTAAAAGTTCATGTTGATTCAATAGAAAATGGAAAAGTAAGTTTATCACTTCTTGAAGACTTAGATATACCTGAAGAATCAGTTGATACTGGTGGATCAAACAGAGGAAATAGAGACTCAAAACCTAGAAGAAATGATCGTTCTGACAGAGGAAATTCAAGTCGAAATCGAAGGGAATCTGGAAACAGAAATGATAATGCTAAAAGAAAAAGAGTATCTTTTGAGGATGAATTCGAAAAAGGAATCTAGTTATTTCTTTTTATCTGTTAAATAAGTAGGGCTTGTAGCTTCAGTAGTTACGTATGCATTTGGACTTATTTCTGAAACAATACTAAGAACTTTTTTTACTTGCTTTCTTGGCGTAACGCACCAAGCTATACTAACTTCACCCTCCATACCTTCACCATTTATAACTGTTACTCCAAATCCATTTGATCTTAATTCCTTAGTTAGAGACTCACTATTAGTTCCTTTTTGTAAAAATATTCTTACTACTACGTCTCCAATAGCAATTGATGATTCTATATAAGATCCTGAAATAGTTCCTGCAGCAAACCCTAGTGCATAACCAATTATTAATAATGGGTCATCAAGATCTTTTATCACTTGAGAGATAGCAAGTACCCAAATAGCAGATTCGATAAATCCTAACACGGCACCAATACCAGGTCTTCCTTTATTTACATATAATGCTCTTAAAGTACCAAGAGTTTGATCAATTAAGCGTAATAAAAAAATGTAAATAACTGCTAAGAAAATATTCATGTATTTATTTTATTGCTAATTGAAGTTCTTCATAAACTTTTTTCATTTTTTTATGAGTATCTTTAGTTAATTGGTCAATTGTATCTTTGGTATAATTTGTCATATCAATTGGTTCTAAAGTTTTAATCATTGCTTTACCACTGCTAAGAAAATTTCTTCCTCTTGGCCATATGTCACTTGTTCCTGCAATTACTACTGGAAGAATAGGCACATTGTTATCTAATGCTATATGAAAAGCTCCACTTTTGAACTCTTTAAAATCATCTTTAGGCACCCTCGTGCCTTGAGGATAAACCATAAGTGACCAACCATTTTTAAATAAATTTTTTGCCTGCGCATTTATTGATTCTTTATCGTTCGGGTTATTTCTATCTACTTTGATAAAATTAAATGCTTTAATTGCTGTTTTAAAGAAAGGAAGTTTATACACTTCTTTTTTAGCCATGAACACCCAATTAATTTTAAGAAATTTAAAAAGTATCATATTGTCTATATTTGATAGATGATTTGATATAACTACATATGGTTGATTTTGTTTATACTCAACTACTTTTGTAAATGTAGTTTTTGCTCTTGCAGCCCACATCCATGGTTTTACCCAAGATTGGGCAATATAATATTTAATTTTTGTATATTTATTAAACAAACCAACAAACCAAATACTATAAGCTACAGGGATTGTATATAAAGCCATTATTAATAGGTTTATCCAAGATAAAATTTTGTTCTTTAACATGCCTTCTATAATACATAAGTAATTGATTGATTAATAAAGTATGAATGAGAAAAAGTTATTAAGAAGTAACCTTGAGGAAATTAAAGGTATAAAAAAATTATCAATAGATAACATAAAAATAATTAATAATTTTATAAAGAACAAAATAGTATGCACTTACATCCATACAGATTCTGAAGTTGACATAACTAATGATCTAATCGGTTATAAACAATTAATTACTTCATATCTTGTTACATCAGATATAGAGTTATGTCTATATAAAGAACCATTTATTAAAAATGCTTTAAATATTTTAGAACCAGAAAATCCAATAAAAATTAAAGAGGTTGACGTTTTTTTAGTACCCGGAGTAGCTTTTACTGCAAGTGGTAAAAGATTAGGCAGGGGAGGTGGGTATTATGATAAATTATTAAGCAAATATCCCGATACTCTTAAAATAGGTATAACTTTTAACGAAAGAATATTGCAAGATCTACCTACTGAAAGTCACGACATATCTATGGACTATGTTTTTACAAATGACAAATATTACAAATCAGAAATATAGTAATATTTAAGAATGGATTTAAGTATTAATGTTGGGTATTTTGGACCACATATAACTGATGATCACAAATTAATAAAAGATCTAGATGAATTAGGTGTATCTTGTGTATGGACTGCTGAAGCTTACGGATATGATGCCGTTACTCCACTTGCATATTTTGCAGCATTAACAAAAAATATGGATATTGGTTCAGGAATTATGCAAATTCCAGGAAGAACTCCTGCCATGACTGCCATGACTGCTGTTACCTTAGATAAAATGTCAAATGGAAGATTTAGGTTAGGACTAGGTGTATCTGGTCCACAAGTTGTAGAAGGTTGGCATGGAGTTCCATATGGAAAACCATTAGCAAAAACAAGAGAATATGTTCAATTAGTAAAAGAAATGTTTAAACGTGATGGAAAAATTGAACATCAAGGAGAATATTACACCCTTCCCTATACTGAACCTGATTCAACAGGATTAGGCAAACCACTAAAGATTATTGAAAAACCTTTAAGAAGTGATATTCCTATATATATAGCAGCAATAGGACCAAAAAATATCGAACTAACTGCCGAAATTGCAGATGGATGGTTACCATTTATGTACTCACCTAGTCAAGGTGATGATATATTTAATAAATATTTAGAAAAAGGGTTTAGTAAATCAGAAAATAAAAATAAAAAAGATAAATTTAATATTGTTGCAACAGTAAATGCAAAAATATGTACTGAAGAAGAAAAAGAAGACAATTTAAAACTTGCAAGAAATGTATACACTCTTTATGTAGGAGGTATGGGAGCTAAAGATAAAAACTTTTATTTTAATTTAGTGTGTGATTATGGCTATGAAGAAGAGGCCAATCAAATACAAGAATTATATTTATCAGGCAAAAAAGATGAAGCTGAAGCTATATTTCCATCAGAATTATTAGATGACTTAACTTTGGTTGGAACAAAAGAAGAAATAAAAGAGAAGTTTAATGTATGGAAAAATTCAAATGTTACAGAACTTTCAATTGGTTTGCCTGTAGATCTTGAAACTATAAAATACTTAAATACTTTAAATGAAATGTATTAAGTGTAAAAATAAATGGAAAAGAACAAAAATTACAGAATTTGTTTCTTTTTTATCAAAATGTCCAAAATGCAAAAGTAGAATAATTCTAAGGTACTAATGAAAAAAATTATTTATCTAATTTTATCAAATTTATTTATTTTTATAATTTATCCAATCATAAGGTTTACAAATAAGAAATTCTATGAAAAGAAAATTCTACCTTCTGTAATTAATTCAACTTGTAATTCACGGCCGATTCAATATCAAAGAAAAAAGGTAGTTCCAAAAGCTTTTGGTATAGTATTAGAAATAGGTATTGGAAGTGGTCATAATTTAAAATATTATGAGCCAAGTAAAGTTACAAAAATATATGGGGTTGATCCTTCAAACGAATTAAATAAATTAGCAAAAGATAAAGCAAGTAAATATAATTTAGATGTCGATTTTATAGTTTCTTCTGCCGAAGAAATACCATTAGATGATAACTCAATCGATACAGCTGTGACAACTTTTACTTTATGCTCCATACCTGATAGCCAAAAAGCATTAAATGAAATATATCGTGTATTAAAACCATCAGGAAAACTAATATTTAGTGAACACGGTCTTTCTCCAGATAAGTTTGTAGCAAATATCCAAAATGGTATTGAATTTTTCTATCCTAAAATATCTGGTGGATGTCACGCTAATAAAGATATTCCTAATCTTATAACAAATGCAAAATTCAATATAGACAACTTAGAGACCATGTACTTACCTGGAACACAAAAGTTTCTAGGTTATAATTTCTGGGGAACAGCAAATAAATAAATTAAAATATAGATAATATTGCTTTTACACAATCTTCAGGGTTGTCTTCTTGAAGAAAGTGCCCAGCTTTCTCAATAGTGGTATGTGGCATATTTTTAGTTCCAGGTACAAGTTTAAGAAAAGCTTTATCAACACCTTGCATAACAGGGTCACTGTCGCTAAATGCACATAAAAAAGGTTTATCCCATTCTTTTAATTTAACCCAGGCGTCTCTGTTGTGTTGGGAGCTTGGATCATCAGGTGTTATTGGTACAAGAGTTGGGAATTGTCTTGCAGCTTCTTTATAACTATCATCTGGGAAAGGTGCATTATATGCATCTATTGTTTCTTGAGAAATATCTCTAACAGTACCACCTTTAATAATTCCGCCAACGTGAAAGTCTTCAACTGTTTGAGAGTATTCTTTCCAATTCATAAATGCTTCTCCCGGGTCATAATCACCAGTAGGAAGCATCGTATTTGCAGCCACAATATTTACAAAACGATCAGGATATTTAGTGACTAATCGCAAACCTATTAATCCACCCCAGTCTTGTCCATAAAGTGTTATGTTGTTTATATCAACAGCTTCTAACCAATCAGACATCCATTTAACATATTTTTCATATGTGTACCCATTTCTATCTGTCAGCTTATCTGATCTACCAAAACCTGGTAAATCAGGAACAACCACTCTTTTACCTGCACTGACCAAAGGGTCTATCATCTTCCTATATAAGTAACCCCAACTTGGTTCACCGTGTATTAAAAGTATCGTATCAGAATTTTCTGTACCTTCGTCTATGTAATGAATTCGTATATCTCCAAATTCTGATTCTATTTCTTGATACTTTGCCTCATAAGGCCAATCTTTTATATTTTCAAATCTTGCGTCGTCTGTTCTTATAATGTTTACCATATATTTATTTTACAGATTATGAATAACATTTGTGACAACACCCCAAATATATCCTTCACTTTCTTTCTCTACAGTGATAGGTTTGTATTTTGGATTTTCAGGCTCTAACACTATTTTTTTACCATTAGTTTTATATCGTTTGACCGTTAATTCATTATCCATAACTGCAATTACAACTTTTCCATTCTCAGCTTTTAAGCTTCTGTCAACAATTAAGATATCATCTGGAAAAATTCCAGCATTAATCATGGAATCACCAGATGCTCGTACTAAAAAAGTAGAGGAAGGATGTTTTACAAGATATCTATTCAGATCAATTTTATCTTCTAAATAATCATCTGCAGGGGATGGGAATCCAGCGGCCACTTTATTTCCATATAGTGGAACTTCATGCAGTCCTTTATTAACGACCTTAGATACATAATCGACTTTGCTAATAGGTATGCGAATAGCTTTAGTAGCTTCACCATACTTACCTTGCCCTTTTGGCCTACCGGCTCCCTTGCGAGCTCCACCTCTTGTCATAAATAATGTCTTTCTTTTTCTTTAGAATAGTGTACAGTATTCAAAGGAGTAAGTGAATGAATAATAAAATATTTGCCTTAGTTGACTGTAATAACTTTTATGCATCTTGTGAAAGAGTATTTAACCCAGCGCTAGAGGGGAAACCAATTGTTGTTCTATCCAATAATGATGGTTGCATTGTTGCACGATCTAATGAAGCAAAAGCACTAGGGATTCCGATGGGAGCCCCTTTTTTTAAGTATGAACACTTAATGAAGAGAAATAACGTATATGTATTTTCTTCGAACTATACATTTTATGGAGATATGTCAGCAAGAGTCATGACATCTCTGCGCTCAATAGTTGGTGAAATAGAAGTTTACTCAATAGATGAAGCATTCCTTGATATTACTGACTTTTATTATTGCGATTTAACAGAGACCGCAAAAGAAATAAGGAGACTAGTTAAGCAGTGGACAGGTATTCCAATATCGATTGGCATAGGACCAACAAAAACATTAGCAAAAGTGGCTAATAGGCAAGCAAAAAAATATGAATCATCCAATGTTTTTGATATTAGAGGTGAGTCTGAGAGAGTTGAAGTTTTAAAAGATTTAGAATTAGAAGATATTTGGGGAATTTCCACAAGATGGGGTAGGAGGTTAAGAAAGATTGGGATTCAAAATGCTTATGACCTATCTACAGGCAACCCAAGGCAGATACGTAAAGCTTTAAGCATTGTTGGAGAGAGGATTCATTATGAACTTAATGGAAAGTCTTGTATCCAGGTAGAAGAAGTAAAAAATAAAAAGAATATTATTTCATCAAAATCTTTCGGAAAGAAAGTAACTAAGGTTCAAGAACTAGAGGAAGCTGTTTCTATGTATACAGCTAGAGCTTGTGAAAAATTAAGAGAACAGGGATCAAGAGCTCAGGGTATCTATGTATTCTTAAGAACGAGTCCTTATCTTGAAGAAGAGAATAAATACAGCAATGGTATGTCTTCATACTTCGATATTCCAACTAGTAATACCTCGAACATTATTAAAGAAGCCAAGCTTTTAACAAATAAGCTATTTATTTCAGGTTATGAATATCAGAAAATAGGAGTGATGCTACTCAATATTGCAGATGCTAAAAATGAACAGTATAGTTTTTATAAATTTGAAGATTATAAAAAATCAGATACAGTGATGGATTCTTTAGATAGTATTAATGGAAAGTTTGGGACAGGGAGCCTCTTTCTTGGGGCACAAGGAATTCATAAAAATTGGAAAATGAGAGCAGATAGAAAGTCAGCATCATATACAACTAAAGTAGATAACCTACCAAGAGTTACTTAGTTATTTATTAAGTTCTCTCCAGAACTTTCTTGTTTGTAAATACCAAATAAAACCAAACAAGAATCCCATCATTGGAAAATATCTAAATAAAAGCAAGATGTCATATTTTGTAGCAAGATATCCTATTAATAAATTTGAGATAGTATACATTGAAAAATAAAAAGTATAATCAATACCTGCAATCCTACCTCTTAGTTTGTCAGGAGTGAGTATTTGCAATCCATACGAAGAAAATGCCCATTGCGCTCCACCACCGCAGTGTGCAATTATTAATAAAAACACAGTTAGATAAAGTGATGCTGAAAATGGAATCAGAAAATAAAAAATTCCCCAAATCATTATTCCGGGACCAATTGTTGATAAAAGTTTTCCATCGCTTGATCCATAAAAATATCGAAATAGTAATGGTCCTACAAATGCTCCAACACCCCGTGCTCCCCACATTAAACCAGAACCGTAATCTCCACTTGAGTAAACATCAACTGATAGAATAGTAAATAAAGCAAGCAGTCCTGCTGCAGAAATTCCAAATGTTCCTTTTGTAATAACAAGATAAAGAACATTTTTGTTATTTCTTGCAAAATTTAAACCATCAGATAATTTAGTATTTTCAAAAGTTGTTTCTTTGTTTCTGTCTTCACTTAAATTTGTTTTTATTAAAAATATTAAAAAAGCAGATATAACAAACGATAAAAAATTAATTGTAAATAACTGATTTCTAGTAAGTATTGATGATAGTAGACCACCAAGTCCAGCACCTAAACCAGCAGCTATTCCCCAAGTAGAAAAAAATAGTACATTTGCTTCAGGTAGTAATTCTCTTTTTACTATATTTGGCAATGCAGCATCTGAAGTTGGCATATAAGCTACATTCACTAATAGCAACATAAAGTAAGATGAGAGTATATAGAATACATTTTCTGTGCTGACAGCATACATTACTAATAAAACTGCTAAAGCACTTAAAAATTCAGATATTGTTAAAATTACTCGTCTATCATATTTGTCTGCTAGATAACCACCAAAACTAGAAAAAAGCACCATTGGAGCACTTTGAACTATTAATACTGTCGAAGTTAACAAAGCATTATTTGTTAACTCATAAACTATGCCTAACAAAGGAACAACTAAAAACCAATCACCAGAAAAAGTTATCAATTTTGCATAAAATAATTTTTGGAAATCTCTATTTTTTGTAAGTAGGTATGTATATTTATCTAAATTTTGCATCAGTCTTATCACTGTAACTGAAAATTAAAATAAGATGTATACTTAACATAATTATGAAAACAATATTAATAACTGGTGGCAGTAGGGGAATAGGCTTAGCAATCGCTGAAAAGTATTTAAAAACAGAAGAATACAATGTAGTTGTTACTGGCAGGAAAGAACAGACACTAGAAGAATTATCAAAAGAAGTAGATAATAAAAACTTTCATACTATCGCAGCTAAAGCAGATGATGAAGAAGCCGCAGATAATACTTGTAAAGATGTTAATGAAAAATTTGGAAGCTTAGATATATTAGTTAATAATGCTGGAACTAATCCAGCTGGCGGAGCACTGATGGATGTAGATATTGGTGCTGTACAGAAAACCTGGGACGTTAATTTAATGGGACCACTTTTATGGTCTAGAGCAGCTTACAAAAACGAATTAAGTACAGCAATAATGAATATTTGCTCAGTAGGAGGTATTGCACCTTCTCAACTAATGGGAGCATATAATGTTTCTAAAGCTGCATTAATTTACTTAACTAAACAACTTGCATACGAGCTTGCACCAGAAATAAGAGTAAACGGTGTTGCTCCAGCAATTGTGAAAACTAAATTATCTCAGCTTCTATGGGAAAATGAAGAATTTGCAAAAAATCTACACTTATTAAAAAAATTAGGTGAGCCTGAAGATATTGCAAATGCTGTATATTACATGTGCTCAGACGATGCTGGTTGGGTTACTGGTGAAGTCTTAACTATTGATGGAGGTTTCTTATTGAGTGGAAACTCAATGATTTAATCTTTCCAAACGCTTAAACATAATTCATCATCAAAGTGTCTTTCAATTCCTTTTCCCCAAAATGTTGGTTCTGTAATTACAGCTTCTATTAGCCAGATCTTTGTACCTTCATCTAGATGCCCACCAAAAGCTTTACCATTCTTATCAGCTACAGTCATATGAACATGAACAAAAGGTTCATCATCAAGTATAGAAATATTACCTAAACCATTTAGTACTTCGTGACCCCCATCAAATGTATGCTTATCATATTTTTTATTTTCCTGATTCATATACATTACATTTACATTTTGAACAGCTCCAATAAATCGAATTTCTGCTGTTTTTATTTTATTTTTTTTGGCATAGTCTGTTAGTGACTCTAGTAACAGTTGGTCCTTTTCAAATTTTATATAGTGTACTTTATGCACCCAATTGAATATTTTTTTATACATTTTGTTATTTTATCTTTTTTATTAACTGTTCAACACTTCTCTGGTCGATTCTTTTTGACACATCATGGTCTACCTTAAAACTCGTACCTATTATCAAAATATCTGCTATATCAACGTATTGTTCTATGTTTTCTTCATTAACCCCTGAACCAATAGCTAGTTTTCCTTGAGGTACTATATCTCTAACTTTATTTAAATCTTCAATATTTATTTCATGCCCAGTGCCATCACCAGTGACGATTACAACATCTGCACCAGCTCTATGTATTAGTTCTTCAGTATGATTTTCAATTTTTGAACCTTCTGGTGGTACAGCATGCTTTACAAATACATCTGCATATATTTCAATTTCTTTATTTAACGAATTTTTAAATTGTGCAATTTCATGAGCTTTTCCTTCAATCATTCCTTGATCTGTGTACATCATTACATTATTTAATACATTAATTCTTACAAAATCTGCTTTAGTTGCTTCAGCTATAGATAATGCTGCTATTCCGTCATTCCTTAGAACATTTATTCCAACTTTTATATCTCGATCGTATTCAAGGTTTTCAACTACAGTTGTAAAACTTGCTAGCGTTCTTTTAGAAATATCATCCTTTACAAATGGAGTGTCACCAAAATTTTCAATAATAATTCCATCAATACCACCAAATATTAAATTATTAACATCTTCTTGAGCAGATTCAATTATCTCATCTAATGATAAATAATTACCAGAAGATCCTGGCAGCGGTTTTAAATGAACAACTCCGTATACAATCATTATTTATATTTTTACGTGATTAAAGTTAATAAACTTTTTAGCAAAGTCGCCTTCAGCTGAAAGTGTTGGTTTGAAGCCTTTATCAGTTCTTCCTGTAATTATTCGACACCAATCACTTGCATTTCCTTTTACACTATTTTCTGATTTTTCATTACCAAATTGCCAAGCTTTATATTCAGGTCCAATTAATTCAACTCTTAAATCTTGAAATTTAGTTTTATTTTCTTTACTTACATTTTCTGCATTTAGCCAACCATATAAAGCAACATGTTCAATTCTTATTGTGTCTTCGTAATCTTTCTTCATAGAAGCGTAGATATCAAGACCATGTGCCCATGTTTCTGCTAATTTAGATGAGGCAAATGTTAGGTAGTCTATTTCTTTATGCCACCAGTTGATTTTTCTTCCTGGTGTTGCATCAGCTAACGTTTCAACCACTTTTGCTCTTGAAAGTCTCCACCATTCAATTACATCTTGTGGTCTCATATCTTTACCTTTTTCAAGGCAACTGTTTTCAAATTTTTCTAGCCCTTTTGGCCCTTTGTAAATAGAAAAGTCAGTACCTTTTTTCTTCAATGCATTGAACGCTAAATCTTCTAATCCAGCAAGATAACTAACATGATTAGTAATTGTCCAATTTTTAAAACTTGTTTTAGTACCCCAATTACGAACTGGAATACTTTGTAAATATTGATCTAGTAATTGTTGTTCCGCTACTAGATTACTTAGAATTTCTTTCACTATATAAGTCTAATTGTGAAACAACTTTAAAAAAAGAGGAAGATTAAATAAAAGTGCTATGAAAGTAACCAATATTAATTAAAATCTACATATGAAGAAATTAATAAAATTAATAATTTACTTAGTTTTTATTAGATTTGTTGTTTCATTATTTAATGAAAATTCTTCTATAAAAGAACAGATAGACAAACTAAAAGAAGAAATCACTAATTTAGAAATAAGTGATTTAGATCAAAAAATAAAAGATTTTCAAAATAAAATAGATGGTTTTAAAGATAAAAATCAAGAATCTTAGGAATATCTTATTTGGCGTTTACTAGGTAAATCATTTCATATTTGGCCAACTTGGTTAGTTAAGTTTGTAACTTTTATTCACACAAAATTAATAAAATTCAATCATACAAAAATAGGTACGTTGATCTTAGGTGGAAATATTTTATTGTTAGAAACAAAAGGGAGACAAACTAGGAAAATAAGAAAAGTACCACTTACTTATGCAGAGATTGATAATGGATTCTTAGTAGCTGCTTCCTATGGTGGAAGAGATAAAACACCGAATTGGTTTTACAATTTAGAAAATAGTAATACATTCGTTACTGTAGATAAAGATAGGTTAAAAGTAAGACATGAAATTGTACAAGATAATGAATTAGAGTACTTCTGGAATAAATTAATTGATATATACCCAACATTTAATATTTACAAACAAAGAACTAGCCGAAAGATTCCACTAGTAAAACTGCTTAAAGTTTAGGTTTTAAGCTAGGACCAGATCTAACTACTGTATTCCACAATGTATTGTAGTGATCTATGTCATCAGCATCTACGTGGGGTAGTACAAAGTTTTTCCATGCTTCAAACAAAGGATCAGATGAATTTTTATATATATCTAAACCTACTGGTATTCTTTCAACTATTGTTCTTAAACTCATAGGAGTTTCTATATTGATACTTATATCATCAGACATAAATGAATTATTAATTTCAATAGCAAGTTTAATTATTAAATCACTGAATTCTGATTGTAAGTTCGGATATCTTTTTTTAAATATTAATTGTAGTTGATCTTTATCAGGAAATGGTTTATCCCAGATAACCCATCTATCGGCAAATGCTTTATTTAAAGTTTGTGTACCTGAGTAGTCTCTTAAGCTAGTTGGATTCATTGTGCCGAAAATATAACAGTCGTCTCTTAGTGATATTACCTCGCCGTGTGGTAGTTCTAGTTTTTTATGTCTATCAAGTAAAGAATGCAAGGCAAACAATACTTCAGGTCCTGCTGCATTTAATTCAGACAAATTAACAATTGCAGGACCCCTCAAAGCTCTTGTTAGCTCACCATCTTGCCATTTACTTTCTGTTCCACCTTTACCATCACCGTATAGTTGAACTGAACCAAGCAATGTAACGTCCCTAACTTCGCCAGATAATGGAATCCTGTAATAGGGATATTTTAATTTAGCTGCAAATTGTTCTATATCATGATCTTTTCCTGTTCCCATATGGCCTTTTAATGCAACATGGATAGGAATTTCATTTTTAAAAGATACGTTTTTTGAATTTATTAATTGCGCTAATTTGAATTGAATGCCAAGATCTACATAGTTTTTATCTACATTAGGAATTCTTTCAGCCCTTCCTTCGTAGTCTTCAATTGATTTAGATAGTTTGCATTCATCTAGTTCAACTGTTTCGTTATTTATAGGATTTGTAAATTCTTTTTTTGCCATTACGCAGCACCAATATTTTCTTTCATGTTCTTAATAAGTATATCTTTTGTGATGTTTACAATCGAATATATTAACTCTTCTGGCTTAAATATTTGTGTGTGATTTATATATTCTTTCCATGTACCTCTTTCTCCAATTCCAATTCCAACAACATCGATATTATTTTTAGTTGCATAGTTAATAGAATTTTTTAAATCATTCAAAGAACCCCTTGTCATTCCATCTGAAAGAACAACAAGCATTTTTGAGTTAGAGGGATGAGTTAGTAGTCTTTTAGTAGCATACATAATATTTCTTTCATCAACGTTTGTACTTCTTTCAAACATGCTGATTGGAGGTATATTATTTTTAATATCTATATTATCTATCGAATCTCTTAACTTTCTTGAGAAATCAACCAGACCAATAAATTTTTCATAGTTATCTTTCCAGTTGTCTTTAAAATCTTTAACAAAGTAATGATTCGTAGTATTGAAATAGTTTTCGGCATTAGAACCATAATTTGTATTTAGCATTGAAGATACAGACATTTTTCTAGACAGATAGTTTGTTTCAGTCTCATTTTCATCTGAAACGAAGCCTCTATTAAAAATTGCTAATTCAAAGTCAATATTTAATTCATGACAAATTTGTGCTAAATAACTAGCTCCAATTAAACCAGCAGACAATGACCAGGGATAAAAATCACCTTTCTTTTTTTCTAACATGGAACCGCTTCCGTCAATAAGAAGCGAAACAGCATATGATTTATTTGATAATCTTTGTTTCTGCTCAAACATTCTTTCGTATCTTCCTGAAGCTAACATAAGTGGAACATGTGGAGAAAGATCTCCTTGATCATATCCACTTATTCTTTGTCTTTTTTGATTATGAATAAAATAAGGTTTAATTTTATTTGTTACTTTAAATACTGGTAAGTTCCACTCTTCTAAAAGATTATTATAAGTTAAAGAACCTGAGCTATATAGGGAATCAAAATTATTAGGTAATTTAGTAGACACTAGTTTAGAAACTTTGCCATCAGGAAGATAAATTGTTTCGGAAGCACCAACTTTAGTAATATGATCATCCATTAGATTTTCCTTATTGTTATCCTTCTTTCCATCTTTATCTCCAATAAATTTTTCTAAAGCATTTCCTGTGGTTATATTCACGGAAGAGGGGATAAGTGTTTTGTTTAGATCATTAATGATTGTATCTTCCATAGATTCTACAATTTCTCTTTTTTCACCTAAAGAATATTTATCAAGATCAGGTAATAGGTTGTATCTTTTGCAAATATCGATTATTTCTATAGTACTTTCTATAACATCATTAATAAATATATCTTCAGAGTTTAAATTGTTAACTATAGGCAGTGACTCATCTAGAGCTTTTTTAATATTCGACTTATACTTAGACAAATCAATCTCTATATAGTTTGTTATTTTATGAAAAAGCAATGTAAGGAATATATTAAATTCCTTTAATGATTTTATTTTGGATTCTTTTTCAAAATAAATTTCTTTAAGTATGCTAAACAAACCATCAAATTTGTTAACAAAATTTTTCTCTTCAAGTGAGTGAATTATTATTTCAAAAACATATTGACCAAAAGGACCTGACAGTACTTCTAATACATCTTCAATGTCTTTTAATCCTTCTATTTCGTCATTAAAATTCTTAAAATCTATATCAGGATCAATTTTATATTCGTTTATTGAATGTATTGATTCATGAACTACAGTACCAATCAAAACATCTTTTTTATTTATATTTGAATTTTCTATTGAGTTAACAAGAATTGTTGGATTTATAGTTACTTCATTAGAATTTTCACTAGAAGATTTACCTAATCTTAAAATTAAATCCTTATTGTTGTTTTCTGACTGTAAGAGTCTTGTAATAGCAGGTTTTATTTTTTCAAATTCTAAAATTACTTCAGACTCAATATTATTCTTTGTAGACTTCATTATTTATAACATTATCATTAAAGACTGAACATGTTAGATATAAATAGAAATTAATAATGATTGATAATATAAAAAAAATTGCAATATCTGGTGGTAATGGAAAAATGGGCAAACTTCTATCAGAACATATTAAAGGTAAAGACTCTTTTGAAGTTTCTGGTATTTATGATCCTATTTCAAATAGTAAAGAATATAAAAACTTTAAGGATTATAAAGAAATAAAAGCAGATTTTCTTTTTGAATTTTCACCATCAAACAAAATTAATGAAAATATAGAAATTTTATGCAACGAACAGCTAAATTTCGGAATAATAATTGGATCATCAGGTATCTCAGAAGAAAGTATAGAAAAGCTAAAAGTTTTGGGGGAGAGATTGTTAGTTATTGTTATTCCAAATTTTTCAATCGGAGCAAGCTATCAAAAACTTATGTCAGTAATTCTATCTGATGTATTTGTAAATAAAGATATTATTGAGAAACATCATTCTCAAAAAAAAGATGCTCCTTCTGGTACAGCAATTGATTTAGCTAATAGTATAAATTCAATAAATAATGAAATTAATGAACTAGAGTCTGAAAACATAATAAATGTGATTAATAATATAAAAATAGAATCAATAAGATCGGATGAATTTTTAGCTGAACAAACTGTAAGCATGTCTAATGAATATGAAATATTTAATACAGAGCATATAGTTAATGATAGAAAAGCATATCTGTCTGGAATTAATTTAGTTTTAGATTCTCTTGAAGATTTAGAAGGATATTATTTTGGCTTGGAGAGCATATTAAAGAACAGGTTTAAAATATAAATATGGTTGAATTTGGTAAACTAATAACCGCAGCAATAACTCCATTTGATAAAAATGGTGTAATCAATACAGATACTTTATGGAGGTTGTGCAGGAAATTAATTCATGATAAATCTGAATCATTAGTTCTGACTGGTACAACTGCAGAATCACCAAATCTAACTAAAGAAGATAGAGAAATAATTTACTCAACAGCAAATGACTCTGTAGGGGATAAAGCAAAATTAATTGCAGGAACAGGTACTTACTCAACTAAAGAATCTATTGAATATACGAAATTAGCAGAGGATTTAGGAATGGATGGCATAATGATAGTCACTCCTTATTATTCAAAACCATCACAATATGGAATATTAAAACATTTTGAAGCAATAAGTAACACTACAAATCTACCAATTATGGCTTACAATATTCCAGGTAGAACGGGCACGCTTATTGAACTAGATACTTTAGAAAAATTAGTGAATGATATCTCTATACATTCAATTAAAGATGCAGTAGGCGACTTAAAATTTTCTAAAGATCAGATTGATTTAATTGGTGATAAAGTAAAAATTTACTCAGGAGACGATGCATTAACCTTTGATTTTGTTAAAAATGGTGCAGTAGGTGTTGTATCAGTTGCATCACATGTAGTTGGTAATGAAATATCTCAAATGATTAGCCTTATTCAGTCAGGCGATATTGATCAAGCAGAAGAAATTAATACTTCATTACAAGAATTCTTTTCATTAATATTTGAAGAACCTAGCCCTGGTCCAATCAAGGATATTTTATCTCAAACCTGGGAGGATGTAGGAATGCCTTTATTGCCGATTACATCTATAAGTGATGATTTAAGCTTGAAATTACTGGATAATTATAAAAAAATACAATAAATAATAGCTTTTTTCTTCTAAAAGTATGATATAATGTATTCGTGGCTGTGAAGACATCCACTCGCAAAAGGGTAAATGGGCGTAAGCGGGTGTCTAAACAAAACAATTTAATAAAAGTTAACAAGGGCTTTAAAACACTTAACTCAAGTATTAAAACTCTTATATCTAATTTTCTTGGTTCCCATCAAACTCTTGCTATATTTATGTTCGCATTGGGGATATTCGTAGGCTTATCTTCATTTGGTAAGGGAGGGCCAATTGGAGAATTGTTACATGGCCTTCTTACATGGGCTTTTGGTTATGCTACCTATTCACTTCCTTTACTACTTTTTTATGGCTCAGCAATATTAATTAGAGATAAAGAAGTAATTAAGTCTCAAAATGTTTTTACTGGCACTATTTACGTTCAAATATGCTCAGCTTCATTATTTCATTTTTATATTCATTCTGAACCATTATCAATAAGTGTTGGGAGCAACATATTACAGAAATCAGGTGGTTTCGTATCAGCATTTATAGTTTATCCACTTAATAATATGCTTGATCAACAAATGACCCATGCCGTCTTGTTAATAGGTTTAATTATCTCAGTGTTAAAAATGACAGATATTGACTTAAAAGATTTAATTGGCGGAGGTCAAGCCATAATTATTTATATTTATAAATTTATATTTGCATTTTTTAAAGCTAGAAGGGAAGTTTCAAAAGTTAATTTTGATAATATTCTTGAAGTTAACGAAAATGATAATACAGATGAAGAAGAAGATATAAACAGTAATGTTCTTAAACTAAAAACAAAAAAAATTACTAAAAAGAAAGATGAATCATTAGAAAATACATTAAGTAGTAAAAAAGAAGTCAAGAAATACAATAATATTCAAAAAAACAAAAATAAATATGTTTTACCACCGCTTAAGTTGCTTAAGAGTGGTTCGTCAGTTTCAACTTCTAAAAAACTACTTCAACAAACTGCAACAGACTTAACAAACCTACTTAAAGAGCATGGAGTTGAAGCTGAACTTACAAATATCGTTCCAGGACCTACTGTAACTAGATATGAAGTTGAACTAGCTCCTGGTGTTAAAGTTTCGAAAGTTACTTCTCTTTCTCATGATATTGCTTATGCATTAGCAACGCCGGATGTAAGATTGCTTGCTCCAATACCAGGTAGAAGCGCAATAGGAATAGAAATACCTAACAGACAAAGAAAACTAGTTTCACTTGGAGATGTACTCTCATCTAGTGAAGCTAAAAAAGAAGATCATCCACTATCAGTAGCATTAGGATTGGATATTTCAGGCAAACCTAGACTTTTCAATTTATCTGAATTACCTCACGTCTTAATAGCTGGTCAAACTGGTGCTGGTAAATCATCTTGTATTAATTCAATAGTAACTTCATTATTAACAAGAACTAATCCTGACGAAGTCAAAATGGTAATGGTAGATCCAAAAAGAGTAGAACTTGGGCAGTACAATAATGTTCCACATTTGTTAACTAAAGTTATTACTAATCCAAAGAAAGCAGTAGACGCATTAACTTGGGCTGTTTCTGAAATGGATAGAAGATATGATTTGTTAGCTGAGGGTAAAGTTAGAGACATCAACGGTTATCATGAAAAATTTGATGCAGGTCTTTTAGATCCTGAAAAATTTGATAGATTCCCATACATTGTTGTTTTTATAGATGAGCTTAATGATTTAATGATGGTTGCAGGTAGAGAAGTTGAATCTGCTATTGTACGTCTTGCTCAAATGGCTAGAGCAATTGGAATACATTTAGTTGTTGCAACACAAAGACCATCTGTTGATGTAATTACTGGTGTTATGAAAGCAAACATTCCATCAAGATTAGCATTTTCAGTAGCTTCAACTACTGACTCTAGAGTTATATTAGATCAATCTGGTGCTGAAAAATTAATTGGTTTGGGAGATATGTTGGTTGTAACTGCTTCAAATCCAAGATTAGAAAGAATTCAAGGAGCATGGGTAACTGAAAAAGAAATCAAAGATGTTGTCTCATGGGTAAAATCTCAAAAGGATGCTGAATATAATCCTGCTGTTATAGAAGAGCAGAAAAAAATTGTAAATACTACTGATAATGATCTTGGTGAAGATGAAGAACTAATTCAAACTGCAAAAGAATTAGTAGTTCGCTCTCAATTAGGTTCTACATCAATGCTACAAAGAAAACTTAGAGTTGGGTTTGCTAGAGCAGGTCGTTTAATGGATATTCTAGAAGATCAAGGAGTAGTTGGTCCTTCTGAAGGTTCTAAAGCTAGAGAGGTTTTAATCACTGTTGAAGAATTTGAAACTAGTAATCTAGCTACTTTAGAAGAAAACACATCTGTTGATGATTCTCAACCTGAAAACAGCAAAGATAAAATAACAGATGAAGATAATTGGTTTGAAGAGTAATTAATTCTTATTAACTTTACCTTGTATAATTCTTTTACGTATTGCTGCTGAAATAGTATCTACTGTTAAAACTAAAAGTATTGTTGTTACTAATACAGTTCCTGCTCTTGGAAAATCTCTAAATCTTAATTGATTTATAAGCTCAGCGCCTACTCCTCCTGCTCCTACAACACCTAAAACTGCCGATGCACGTAAATTAATTTCAAATCTATATAACCAATAAGATGTAATTGTTGGAATTACTTGTGGTATAACACCAAAAGTTAATTCATTTAATTTAGAACCACCAGAAGCCTTTATTGCTTCTAAAGGTCCTTCATCAATACCTTCAATTACTTCAGAAGATAATTTACCTAAAGTCCCAATAGAGTGAACCCCTACAGCTAACGTACCTGTTAAAGGCCCTAATCCAGTTATTGGTAAAAAGACAAAAGCTAAAATCAATTCTGGAAATGCTCTAACTGCATTTAATACTTGTTTCGTAAAACGTGAGATAACACCATTTGATGTATTGTTTGCAGCAAGGAATGATATAGGAAAACTGAAAAAAGCACCTATCACTGTACCCGCCCATGCTATAAATAAAGATTCCCAAACTTTAGGAATAATTCTATCTAAAGCCTCATCGCTTAAATCTAAAGGAAACATTGCACCAACTAAAATGCCAATTTGTCTAGGTGCATCAAGTATTCTTTCAAGGGTAATTTCAAGTCCAGATGCTGACCAAATAGACGAAATTACAATTAAAAAAGTTATACCGAATTTAAAAGCATTGTGTTGCCAAGGCTGTGATGGAATCTTCATAATATTTTTCTTCTCAACCAAACACTAAATTGTTCAATACCAATTACAACAACAAGTATTAAAACTACAATTGGAGAAATCCTATCAAATCTTAAAAATATTCTTTGAGTTTCTATAATCCTACCAACACCACCAGCACCAACTAAACCTAGAATTACACTAGCTCGAATACATAATTCAAAAATATATAAAAAATATGCTGTGAAATTTGGTAAAACTTGAGGTAATGCTGATGTAAATATTGCTTGATTATGTGAACTTCCAGTTGCTTTTGCAGCTTCCATCGGTCCAGGATCAATACTATCTATTGTTTCTGAAAGTAGTTTCCCCATAATAGCTAATGAGAACATAATTAAAGCTAAAACTCCTGCAAACGGACCCAAACCAACTGCCACTGTAAACATCATTGCCCAAAACAAATCAGGAATAGTTCTTACTAAATTTAAAAAGGATTTATAGAGAAAATAAGAATATGAATTTTTATTAGTTGCTCTTGAAGCATAAAAAGATAAAGGTAATGCAATAAAACAACCAAGAATACTAGCTAATATAGCTATTTGAATTGTTTCAACTAATGCAGCCGAAGCATTTTCAATTGCCCAACTCCATTTAGGATTAAAAAGTGGATCAGTAACAATATATCTGTTTTGTAAATTTGTTCTAAAATCTTCTAAATTAAATCCTATTTGAAAAAAAGAATAAAGTGAAAAAAGAATAGCAAAAGGTATACCTACAATTGTTAAAACTGAAGGTAGTGGTTTTTTAGGTAAATCAATCATCTTCACCAATTAAATCAGATGATTTTATCGATCTTCCGTAAATATTTTCAAAATCTTTATCAGAAACATCTGAAACCTTACCATCATAAACTAACTCACCATCTCTTAGGCCTATAAGGCGATCACCAAATTCTTTTGCTAAATCTAAAAAGTGCAAGTTTACAATTGTTGTTATACCTAACTCTGTATTAATTTTTTTAAGATAACTCATAACAACTCTTGATGTGATTGGATCTAAAGATGCTACAGGTTCATCTGCTAGCATAACTTTTGGTTTTTGTGATAAAGCCCTAGCTATACCAACTCGTTGTTGCTGTCCACCTGATAAATTTGATGCTCTTACATAGGCTTTTTCAAGTATTTCAACTTGATTAAGTGCTTCAAAAGCTAATTGTTTTTGGTCTTTAGGCCATAATCCAAATATTGATCTTATAGTAGAAATCTGACTAAGTCTTCCTGTTAACACATTTTTTAAAACCGTAGATCTATTAACTAAATTAAATGTTTGAAATATCATACCGATATCAGATCTTATATTTTTTAATTCTTTTTTAGATGCTGTTGTGACATTTTTAGAATCTACATATACATTACCCTTAGTAGGTTTAACAAGGTTATTTGTAGCTCTTAATAGTGTAGATTTTCCAGCTCCAGACAGTCCAACAATAATTAAAAAATCACCTTCATTTATTTCAAGGTTTATATCTTTTAAAGCTTCAACACCACCAGGGTATGTCACACTTAAATTTTCAAATTTTATCATAAAACAAAAAAATAACCGGATTGAATTTAATCAATCCGGTTATTTACAAAATTACTCGTCGTACAATCCGAATTCTTCAGCTGCTTGTTTAACAACATCAAATTCAGAGTTAACCGCAGGAACTAGACCAGTCCATCCGTAGATTTCGTCCATTACTGCAGCACCTTCATCAGTTGAAATATATTCACTGAGAATTGTATAGATTTTTTCCTTCATATCAGCAGGCAAGTCAGATCTCACTGCAACTACATCATTTGGAATTTCTTCTGTAATTGCAAAAGCTATGACTTTTTCACCAACATCTGGATTTGTCTTTCTCAAAGTTCTTCTTGCGTCATCATAAGTAACACCAAACTTGGCATCACCATTGTATAATCCGGAGATTACGCCATCATGAGATCCCGCATATCTTTGAACTATGTCGCTTGTATAGCTTATACCAGCATTTTTTAACTGCAATGAAGGGTATAAGTATCCAGAAGTAGAACCTTCTTCAACAAATAATACTTCTTCACCAATCATTACTGATAAATCAGCTTCACATGCATATCCTGGACTAACAGTTACTTCTGCTCCATCAATTGTTCTGACTTCAGGAATCATACCATCATCACCAAAGCCCCAACCTACTTGTAAAGCTTTTACATCTGGTGGCATTGTTGTTGAACCCTCAACTAGAGTTGGAACACCATCAATATTTTCAAATGCACCAATTACAGGAGCTGAGCTACAAACGCTTGCGTCTGTAGTCCAAAAAGTTCCATGATATGAACCTGATCCATATCTTACAACTTTAGCTATTGCTTCCATACGAGTTGGAAAAGCATTAAGCGCATTTACATAACCTAATGTATTAAAAGCACCAACGTCTGCTTGACCTGAACCCATTGCGACTAACAAACCGGAATAATCGCTTGTTACAAATCCTTCTACTTCAATACCCAAACCTTCTGATAAAACTGTCATTAAAGGCTGAATATTGTCTTGAAGGTCTGTTTGTTCTGCACTTGGAACAAAACCGAAAATAATTTTATCTAGAACAGGCGCAGTAGTAGTAGCTGGCTTATCTAGTGTTTCGACTTCTTCGACAACTGCAGGTTCTTCTACAACTTCTTCTTCAGCTGCTCCACCACATGCGGTAAGCACCAAAGTTAAAGAAAGTAGAATAAGAAATGATTTTTTCACATTTTCCTCCGCTTAGTTATAACCTCATATTACTTATTTCATCTTTAAAGTGTTTGTAATTGAGTAAATTATTAAAAACCGTTTACGGGGATATAGCCGTATTCTCTATAAACAACTTCTCCATTTTGATCTAAGATTATTGTTAGCGGTTGACCAATTACTTTATATTTATCTCTTATTTCTTTTGTTGATAGTCCAATTTTTAAAATCCCATTTAGATTATTTTTTACCCATGAATTTGTAGAAACTAAATCACTATGAGCTAAAGCTAAAACGTCATATTCTTCAATAAGTTTGTCTATATTAGCTTCTAAGACAGGCAACTCCTGTCTGCATGTTCCTCAGTAGTCCGCCCAAAAAACAATTATTGTACTTTTATTAGTTAGATTTTCATTAACAAATTCTCCATCTAAATTTTGATACGTTAATTCTTTAATAGGTACAGTAGTCATCTCACTACTTGAACTAGATGTACAAGATACTAATAATATAAATATTAAAACAATTTTTTTCATAGGTAATCCTTAATAATATTACACGCTAACATTGCTAATCTAAAATTATGAAAATTGGATTGTTGACAGTAGGAACTGAAATATTATTAGGAGATACTCTTAATACAAACTTATCCAGTTTAGGAAATATTTTATATAATTCTGGCTTTACTCTTAGTACAGAATTAACAGTTTCTGATGATGAAGCAGAGATTACAGATGGATTTAAATATTTAGAAAGTAGAAATGATGTAATTATTATATGCGGAGGCTTAGGGCCTACTGAAGATGATATAACAAAAGAAGTAATTGCAAAATATTTAAATTTAGAATTAATTCTTGATAATAAACATGTATCTTGGATGGAAGAAAGATGGAAGTCTAGAGGTTTAATTATGCCTGATACAAACATTAAGCAGGCATTAGTGCCAGATGGGTTTAAAAAATTAATTAACACCAAAGGAACTGCACCAGGATTACATTTAGATGCAAATAATAAGAATGTATTTATCCTACCTGGACCACCAAATGAATTTATCCCGTTAGTTAGAGATGAGGTTGTGCCATTTTTAGAAAATACTTACAAAGAGAACAAAAAAGAATACAAATTTATATTATTTTATAATCAAGCAGAATCCCATTTAGCTAGTGAAATAAATAAATTTAAACCTAAAGATATCGATCTGGCTTATTTAGCGAGCAAAGGAATCATTAAATTAAGATATGATTAAAATTCAATATCAAAGAAAGATTATGAACAGTTTCTAAATGATATAAAAGATAGTTTTAATGATGACATCTTAGCTTTTGAGAATGTCGAAATTTCTTCAATATTATTTGAATTATTAAAGTCTAATAGTTTAACAATTACTACTGTTGAAAGCATTACAGGAGGTTTAATAGCATCTAAGTTAACTCACAATTCAGGAATAAGTAATAATTTTATTTCTGGTGATATAGTGTATACATCTTTAGCTAAATCAAAACTATTAAATGTCGATTTAGATACCGATGATTGGGAAGAACTTAGTATTGAGCTTTGCATTGCATCTTTAAAAAAATATGATTCGAATATATCAATGTCCATATTGGGGGAGGCAGGTCCAATAACAAGTAGTCAATATCCAGTAGGAAAAATATTTATTGCTATATCTAATAATGACAAGACTCAAGTTACAGAACATAAATTAAATGGAAATAGAGCTGAAATAATTGAAAGAGCTTCAAATAAAGCTATATGGGAACTTATTAAATTTATTAAATCCTTGTATTAGAACATATGTTCTAGTAAAATATGTCATATAAAGATGTTTTAATTAAAGTTAATTAATCTATAAATAGGAGATAAAAATGGATAAAGACAGGGCAAAAAAACTAGATACAGTTTTTGACCAAATAGAAAAGCAATTCGGAGAAGGTTCCTTGATGAAACTTGGAACTGATAATGTAAAAAAGGTTCCTGCAATATCAACAGGTGCTTTATCGATAGACTTAGCTTTAGGAATAGGTGGAATACCTAAAGGAAGAGTAGTTGAAATATATGGTCCTGAAAGCTCAGGTAAAACTACGCTTTCACTACATGTAGCTGCTGAAGCTCAAAAAGCTGGTGGAGTAGCAGCATTTATAGATGCTGAGCATGCATTAGATCCTGTATACGCGGCAGCTCTCGGTGTTGACATTGATGAATTATTGGTATCTCAACCTGACACTGGAGAGCAAGCACTTGAAATAGCTGATATGCTCATTGAGTCTGGTGGAGTTGATATTGTAATAATAGACTCAGTTGCTGCACTGGTACCAAAAGCAGAAATTGATGGTGAAATGGGTCAATCTCACGTTGGTATACAAGCTAGGCTTATGTCTCAAGCATTAAGAAAGTTAACAGGATCAATAAATAAAACACAAACCACAGTTATTTTCATTAATCAAATAAGAGAAAAAATTGGAGTTATGTGGGGTTCTCCTGAAACAACAAGTGGAGGTAGAGCTTTGAAATTCTATGCTTCTGTAAGAATAGACATAAGAAGAATAGAAACTTTAAAAGTAGGTGCTGAAATGATTGGCAATAGAATAAGAGCAAAAATAGTTAAAAACAAAGTTGCACCTCCATTTAGAGAAGCTGAATTTGATATCATGTTTGGCAAAGGCATTTCACGAGAAGGAAGTCTTTTAGATGTTGGAGTTGAGCATGGAATTGTAAGAAAGGGTTAATAGAAGAAAAACCTTTAAACCATCACGTAATGGTTTAAAGTACTTTGTTAAAACTTTCGGATGTCAAATGAATGAGCATGACTCGGAACGTATAGCAGGTTTGTTTGAACAAGATGGCATGATAAAAGCTAATTCAATTGATGATAGTGATATATTATTTGTTAATACCTGTACGATACGTGAAAACGCAGATGATAAACTATACGGAACTCTAGGACAGCTTAAAGTATGGAAAAATAACAGTTCAAATAGGAAATTATTAGTTGGAGGATGTGCAGCTCAAAAAGATAAAGAACTTGTAAGAAACAAAGCTCCGTGGGTAGATGTTGTAATTGGTACACATAACCTTACTGATGTTGTTCATTTATTAAATCAATCTGAAGATTGGGGTCCTATTACCGAAGTAAAAGACAATATAGAAACTTTACCTACAGAAGCACCATCAATACGAGAATCTGAAGTTTCAGCTTTAGTTACTATACAAATTGGTTGTGATAACTCCTGTACATTCTGTATTGTACCAAGTGTTAGAGGTCCTGAGATTAGTAGAAGACCATCAGATATATTAAATGAAGTAACTAATCTCGTTGAATCTGGAGTTAAAGAAGTTACATTACTTGGACAGAATGTTAATTCTTATGGAAGAGATTTAAAAATTAATGGTAAGTCAAAGCCCTATTTTTCAGAATTACTTCATATTTTAAATGATGTGAAAGATTTAAAACGTATACGCTTTACTTCTCCACATCCAAAAGATTTTAAAGAGGTAACTTTAAATTCTGTAAATATTTTAGATAAAGTTACGAATCAAATTCATATACCTCTACAAAGCGGTAGCAATACTATATTACGTAAAATGCAACGAGGATATAATCAACAGAAGTTTTTACAAAAAGTAGATTTAGCTAAGAATACAATAAAAGATGTTTCTTTAACTACTGATGTTATTGTTGGTTTTCCTGGAGAAACTGAACAAGATTTTGAAGAAACACTCTCTGTTCTTAGATACTCAAAATTTGATGCTGTATACATGTTTCAGTTTTCCTCAAGACCTGGTACAAAAGCGTCCGAATATGAAGATGATTTTATTAAAAAAGAAGTTATTAATGAAAGATTCATGAGACTTAAAGATATGCAAACTGAAATTAGTCATGATAGATATAAAAGATTTGTAGGAACAGAGCAGACATTACTTGTTGAGAATTATTCAAAAAAAACAAATGATTTTATGACCGGAAAAATTGAAGGTGGTCATACTACTCATATTTCATCCAAAAATATAAAGATTGGGGATTACGTTAAAGTTTTAATAACTGAAGCTAGTCCATTTGCTTTAAAATCTGAATTAATCTAAATTGCTATATTTTCTAACTGGTACGACTGCATCAGGTAAATCTACTTTGGCTCATAAGATAGCAATAGAGAAAAACATACCAATTCTTTCATTAGATTCAATGGCAGTGTACAAAGGTTTGGATATATTGACTGCTAAACCAACTGATGTTATGAGATCTGAAGTTTTATATTATGGTCTTGATATTGCAGATACAGATCAAAACTTTTCAGTTGTTGACTATTTAAATTATTTGATTGATAAAAATATTCCAGAATTATCTTTCGAACAAGACATACTTGTTGTTGGTGGTACAGGACTCTATTATAAATCCATTATTGATAGTTTTGAGTTTAGACCAACAGATCCGGCTATAAGAGCAGAACTAGAGCAATTAAATTATGATCAGTTATTAAAGTTTCATGAACTACATGAAATTCAATTACCTAAAACTGAATTAAATAAGCGAAGACTTATAAGAAATATTGAGGATAATATATTAGAACAAAGTAAATATATTTTTCCACCTATCAATGTTAAAAAAGGTACAGTTGGTATATTTTGGAATAATCCTAACTATAAAGAAAATATTAGAATAAGAACAAATGAAATGATTGAGCAAGGTTTAGTTTCTGAAATAAATAATATAAAGAATCCTTCTAAAACAATTCTTCAAGCTATTGGCATGAATATAGATAAAGATATAGAAGAAAACATTAATATTAAAACTATGAAACTTGCTAAAAAACAAATAACTTGGTTCAAAAAGGAACCAAGATTAAAAATGATAGAATCTGTTGATGAATCACTGATTTATGAAAGTATGATGGAGATGATTAATGAATAATCCACAATACATGTCAGGTACAGGTAACAATTTTGTTATTAGTGAATATGAAAATTCTAAAACTGATATTGAAATCATTTCAATAGTTGCTGATTCACTTTTTGATATTGATGGTGTTATTTTTGTCGAAAAAATTGATTCTTCAACAGTAAGGATGCACTATTACAATAACGATGGATCTACTGCAGAATTGTGTGTTAATGGTGTTAGGTGCGTAGCTAAATATGCTATTGATAATTCATTTGTAGATAATAATGAGTTAACAGTAATAGCTCCCATTGGCAATATAAAAACAACTGTAAATGAAGAAAATGTAGCACTAGAAGTTGCAATTCCAACATATGATAAAAATAAAATTTTAATAGATGGTTTAGAATGTATTAAATCAAATATTGGCAACCCACACTTACTTGTTGAAGTAAAAGATGTAGAAAAATTCAATTTAGAAGAATTTGTTGCACGAGTATATGAAACTAATGAATTTGAAAATGGTGTAAATGTCGAAATATATAATATGTTCGATAAAAAAATTATAAATGCACGAGTATATGAGAGAGGCGTTGGTGAAACAGATGCATGTGGATCAGGTGCTATCTGCATGTTTTATTATTTATACAATACTGATCAAGTAAATAATAATTCTTTAATTTTTTATCCTGGGGGAGAGCTTGAAATGAGTATTGAAAAAGATATCATAACGTTGAATGGTAAAGTTACATATCTCTAAATAAAGAAACTACCTTACCTATATACGATATATTTTCATCGATTTCTATATTGGAATAGTTTTTATTTGCAGGGATTAAATACCTTTTATTTACAATAGTGTCAACATACTTAACTGTTGCTTCTGTGTTGTTAATTAAAAATGCACCAATATCTCCATCTTCTGGAACTAAAGATTTATCAATAACTACTAAATCATCATTATATAATCCAGCATCTATCATTGAGTCACCGCTAATTTTTAAAGCTATTAATTCCGTATTTATTTTATTTCCAAAATAGGGCAATTCACCTATATAATTTTCCTCTGCTATAAGTGGTTGACCAGCTGAAATTTCTCCTAGAATAGGTATTCCATATTTTGAATCAACTGTTCTACTGGTTATAGATCTAGAAATATTTTCTGATTTATTTAAAAAACCTAATTCTATAAGTTTTTTTAAGTGATATTGAACAGTACTAGTTGACTTTAAACCTACTGCTTCACAGATTTCTCTTACTGTAGGAGAGTAACCATTTCTTTTAATTGTGTTATCAATGTAGTTCAGAATTTCTTCTTGTTTTTTACTAACCATAATTATATTTTAGCACATATGTTCGATAAAATTTGTCATAGTAAATATTTATATTTAGAACATGAAAGAAAAAGTAATAGTTTTTGTTTTTGTGATGATCTTTTCTTATAGTTCAAACAATTTTTTAAACAATGTTATAAAAAATACATTAAAAAATACTAATTCTGTAATAAATGTTGCTATTGCTGATAATTTATGGGATTATTTTTCAAGATTTAATGTAAATAATTAAATTTTATTTGGTTAAAAGACACAATAAAACTAAAATATACTATATATGGTATGTCCATTCTGTAATACAGAAGATACAGCAGTTATTGATTCAAGAAAAAATTCTGAAGGTACCTCAGTAAGAAGAAGACGCAAATGTCCTAAATGTAATTCAAGATTTACTACTTATGAAAAAACAGAAATAGAACTTATAGTAGAAAAAAGAAGCGGAAATTTAGAAGAATTCCAGATTGAAAAACTTGAAAACGGAATAGAAAGTGCTTTTGGTGGACAAGATATAACTGAAAAACAACTTAAAACCTTAGTTGAATATATTTATAAAGAAATTAAAGAAAAAGGAAAAAAAGTAAAAAGTAAATTTATTGGTGAAAAAGTTTTACAACATTTAAAAGAAATGAATGAAGTAGCTTATTTAAGATACGCATCAGTTTATAAAGAATTTTCAGATGTTTCTGATTTTGAGAAAGAAGTAGCAGAATTTAACTAAGGTAAAGTTTCTAAGCTATTATATAAATTCGTCTTATTAATTCTAAATGTTTCCAGTCCATCATTAAAACTATTTTGTTCTATTTC
>LULN01000019.1_pt1 | contig 60206 bp, 63 predicted proteins | sample 728131 | NCBI WGS metagenome assembly LULN01 (sample SAMN03860288, study PRJNA289734) | marine metagenome | biome: seawater column; feature: ocean; material: water; isolation source: Red Sea water column Station 149 - depth 100m | place: Saudi Arabia: Red Sea | collected 2011-10-15 | depth 100 m
AGATCAAGGCGGTGGTAGCTCTCCTCCAGATCAAGGCGGTGGTGGACCTCCTCCTTAGAAATAAGTTCGGTCAGAGACCTTTAAGTTCATTCGTAAGATATAGCTTCTAATATATTCTGTCTCGATGCTTTAATTGCAGGAATTATGGCTGCTATTATTCCTGCAATTATTGCAATCCCTATCCAAATAAATGTTTGTGAAATAGATATTGAAAATGTATCAAAACCTTCATCACTGAGTGCTTGGATGAGGCTCCATGCAAAAAATATTCCTAAACCTGTACCTAAAGCGGCTCCAAATATTGAGATAATCGAAGATTCTATAAAAATCATTCTTCTTATTTGCTTTCTGTAGGTCCCGATTGCTCTCATTAAGCCGATTTCCCTTGTTCTTTCATAAACTGACAAAGAAAGTGTGTTTGTTATTCCAAACAATGCAACAAAAATTGATATTGATAAAAACCCATAAATAACATTTAAGAGCTGCTGTATTTGAGTATTTGCTTCCTCTACTAGTCCATCTTGATCTCTTAATTTAGCACCAGGGTAGTCAGAAACAATTCGGTCTAACTTTGCTTGTGTTTCTTCATTTTTTTCTTTTACATTAAAATAGATTTCTGTATCTAAAGATTCTTCTGAAAAGAATGCATAATTTTCTAACAATAAAAAGAATTCTGCAGGAGGAGGCGTTGTCCAATCAAAAATATATTCAATAGTAAAGGTTCTCTTCCCTTCTTCTGGAATTGTTAAAGCAATCTCATCACCAATAGCAAGATTATCTCTTTCTGCTTTTTGTTTAAGAACACCCATAGCATTTGGTTTTAAAAACTCTTCTTTAGAGCCTGCTATATTTTCAGTTTTTATTAAATCAAATATATCTTCATCAACTGCACCTAAAATTAGTGGTCTGTCTTCAAAGCCTACTATTGTTGCTCTTGATCTAGAAAGTTTTGTGACTTCATCTAATGCAATAAGCTCGTCAGACAAGCCGGTCGGAATTCCAGGTGAGACAAACACTTGAGCCGCACTTATTTGATAGTCTGCTTTAACAACCTCGCTAACAACAGACTCTGCTTGAGCTTTAAAAGATGTCGTTATTACATTGGCAAGAGAAATTAGAGTTAAGCCAATCATTAATGCAGAAGCTGTGGATGCTGTCCTTCTTGGGGTTCTCTTTGAGTTTTCTGTTGAAAGCTTTCCTAAAATTCCAAAAACAATTTCATATAATTTATCAAACAAGAACACGAAGGGTTTTGTAATTGAAGGAGTTATGATTGAGACTCCAATAAAAATTACACCTGCACCAAATCCAACTTGCTGTAATCCAGATAATGAAGGGAGATCTAAAAAATCATACAAAACACCGAATAACATCGCAAATCCAAACGTTGTAACTGTTGTTCCAAAAATTAATCTTTTAATTAATGATTTACGTTTAGGAGTTAAGGTACTTTCTCTAATCGCTTCCATTGGGCTAACTTGAGAAGCCTTTCTTGCTGGAAGTAATGAAGATAAGATTGTTACAGTGATTCCGACAATAGCTCCTGAAATTGCTGCTTCAGTTGTTAAAACAAGAGGACCATCAGGTAATCCAAATTCGAAATATTTTAACCCTTCTTTTACGGCTACAGCTAAGCCAATCCCCAAACCAATTCCTATAGCTGAACCAATTAATGACATAAATATTGATTCTGATAAAACTAATCTATAGATCTGGTTTTTTGAAGTTCCTAAAGCTCTTAAAAGTGAGAGCTCTTTTGTCCTTTGTAGTAAAAGAATTCTAAAAGTATTCTGAATTATGAATGCTCCAACAAATAGAGCTATTCCAGCAAATACATTGAGAATTGTATTGAAAAAGTTTAATCCTTGTTTTATTCCATCAGCTTGCTCTGCTGCAGCTTCTTGTGCGTTAATAACATCAAGTGCTCCTTTGTCTATGTTCTCTATTGAAGCTCTGACTGTTTCCATGTCAGCATTGTCTTCAATAACAACATTGATTAAATCCACCTCCCCTCTGGAATCTAATAGTTTCTGTGCTGTTCTAAGTTCAAATAAAGCAAAAGTAGCTCCACCTGGAGACCCAACGTTTGCAAAATCTGCGATTCCAACAATGCTAAATGAAGCGGGTGTTGAGCCAGCTAATACGGTAACTCTATCTCCAACAGAATAATTATTATTTTCTGCTGTAGTTCTATCCATAACAACTTCTTTATTGTTTTCTGGGGCTTTCCCATCAATTAACTCCCATTGTTTTGCATATGGTGAAGTGTCCCACGAACCCCCAAAGGTAGGCGCAAAACCATTAGAAATAAAAATCGTTTCAGTACAATCTCTTTCGTAAGAATGGGAGCGACACTCTGTGCGGACAACTTTTATATACTGGGCAAAACCAAAAACTTCACCCCAGGCATCTTTAACCCCTGGTAAATCTCGTATCTCCTGAACTCTATCGTCTGGAATTTTTTTTAATTCGAAAGAGAGAGGCCCTTGCCCTCTACTGTCTCCAAATCCTTCCGCAAAATCTTCCTGAACCGGATTTACTACTAAATCAATTCCTTCGTATATTCCTGAAAATAGGTTATCAAATGCTGATTTATTGCTTTCTGAAAAAATACTAGATGCAATAATCACAGCTACTCCAAGTATTATTGAGGATGTCGTAAGAAGTATTCTTACCGGATATGTTTTAAGGTTCTTCCAAGCAATTAAAAATAAAGGTCTTTTTGTAAAACCTAACATTTATATTTCTGTAAGAGATGTGACTTGTGAAACTATTTCTTCTTGTGTTGGGTTATCCAAGTCATTTGCAATCTCTCCATCTTTTAGCATTATGACTCTTTCAGCAAAGGAAGCAGCATATGGGTCATGGGTAACCATGACAATTGTTTGATTAAGATCATCAACAATAGATTTCATAAAAACAAGTAATTCTTTACTTGACTTTGAATCAAGATTTCCAGATGGCTCGTCTGCAAATATTACCTCTGGCTTTGAGGCCATCGCTCTAGCTGCTGCGACTCTTTGTTGTTGCCCACCTGATAATTCATTCGGCCTATGTCCTAACCTGTCTCCAATATCCATTGCTTCAATTACTTGTTTAACCCACTCCTCTTCTGGTTTTTTTCCTGCAATAGAAGAAGGTAGAGTTATGTTTTCTTCGGCTGTAAGAGTAGGTATCAAATTAAAAGCTTGAAAAACGAAACCAAAGCTATCTCTTCTCATTTTTGTTAACTCTTTATCGTTTAAAGAGGCTAGATCAACACCATTAATAAGAATGGATCCTCCTGTCACTTTATCAAGGCCTGCTAAACAATGAAGTAACGTCGACTTACCAGACCCTGAAGGCCCCATGATTGCTGTAAATTGATTCTCATTAAATGATGTGTTTATTGAGTTAAGTGCTGTTACGGAAGTTTCTTTTTCTCCATATACTTTTGTTAAGTCAATTGTTTCAATTAATTTATTCACGATTAAAGAATAGAGTCACTATAAACTAATCCAAAGAAATAGATGCAACTTCTTTCCAGCTTGATACATTAGGTCCAGTTATATAAAGCTCCAATGTATCAAAAATCCCCTCAATTGGGAGTGATTTTTTAATTTGATCTACAGAAAAACTAGATGGTAATTCGTTTCCATAATATAAAGAAAGATGTGGGATCCATAAACTTGGCCAAGCTTCTATTGAGGAGACGGCATTGAAAAAAGGTAAATTATCTGATGCCGTTAAAAATAATCTCTGAAAATAAGTATTCCCTGTACCAACTGAATCAAAGCTTACAACAATTTTATTTTTTATTATCTTTTCAAATATTTTTTCAGCTTTTGCTTGAGAATACATGCTTGTGACAAGTGTTACATGTGGATTAAATAATGTGCTCTTTTCTTTTTCTGCAATTTCATTAATAATTTCTTTTGCTTTATCTAAGCTCCCATTTTCAGCTTTGGCCCAAATAGAATAAATATCCATATCTTTAAATTATATTTAGTATTTTTGCTTCAGTTGCCTTTAGTAAATCTTCTGTTTTTAATTTAAATAGTGAGCTGGGCGTCCCCGCAGCACACCAAACTTCATGGAAGTCAATTAATGTTTCATCAATAAAATAAAGGGGTCTGTTCTTATGTCCAAGGGGCGCTACTCCACCAATAGCAAAGCCTGTACTTTCTCTAACATACTCTGCATCTGCTTTTTCTATCCTTAGGTTTGTTTGATTTTGAAAAGATTCTAAATTTACTTTATTTGGTCCTGAAACAAATATTTGGACAAGCTTATTTTGAACACTCTCGAAGAAAACAATTGATTTCGCTATCTGTTCTATGTCGCACCCAACAGCATCTGCTGCTTCTTGTGATGTCTTTGTAGATACGTCTAAATTTAAAATATCTATTTCGATACCTTTTTGTTTAAAAGCATCAACTACTTTTAATTGTGAATTATGTTTCTTCTTCACTAGGTACTAGGTTACCTCTAAATTTACTTCTAAGCGTACTTGATATAAAAGCTACTATAAATATTCCTGTTGCAACTAAAGACATGGTTGGCCCTGAAGGTATGTTGAAAAAATAAGAAAGATAAAGACCTGTTACAGAAGCGGTAGCACCAAAAATAATGCTTACTCTAATTGAATTAATAAATGTTTTTGTTACTAGTTTCGCTGCAGCAGCAGGAATTATTAACATACTTAAAACCAAAATTATTCCCACTGTTTGAAGAGACCCTACAATAGCTACCGATAAAATAACAAGAAACAAATAGTTTAAAAAAGTAGTGTTTAACCCATTAACTTCAGCTCCAATCGGATCAAATGAAAAAAATAATAACTGTTTAAAGAAAATTACTAAAAGGCTTAAAACAACTAATAACAAGCTTCCAACAATGTATGTATCAAAAGTACTAACAGCTAGTATTTGACCAAATAACAAGTCTTCTAAATTTACTGTCACTTCAAGTACCGCTATCAAAACAAACCCTAGGGCAAAAAAAGAGGAAAAGATTATTCCAATTGCCGTGTCTTCTCCAATATCTATATTTTTAACAATATAGCCAAGGAAAAAAGCAATTATTATCGAGGCTGGGAGACCTAGTTCAGAGATACTAAATCCTAAGAAAACTCCTACTGCAATTATTGGAAGAGTTGCGTGAGCCATTGCATCAGCCATAAAACCCATATTTCTGTTTATGGTGAATGGACCAAGAGCTGAAAGCATAATCCCAGAAGAAATTGCTGTAATTAGTGATCGAATCATAAAGTCGTATTTAAAAGGTTCTAATATATATTCAATTATCATTGTTTATTCCGTGACTTTCTTTGATATGGTTTTTAAACATTTCATTATGAGATCCATACATCTCTTTTATTACTTCCTCTGTCAAAACTTCAGAAGGATCTCCAAATGCACAACAATGTCTATTTAAACACAAGACTTCATCAAATTTTTCTTCGAGATTATTAATGTCGTGGGTAGCAATCAAAATAGTTTTCCCATTCAAATTAATATCATTAATTAACTTCATGATGTCTTCCTGCGCTCCAACATCAACTGCACTAAAGGCTTCGTCTAACAATAAAATATCGGCATTCTGAGCTAAGGCTCTAGCGATTAATACTCTTTGGAGTTGTCCTCCTGATAGATTATTAACACTTTCATCAATTTTATGAAGAAGGCCTACATCATCTAATGAGTTTTTTATTGTCTCATTAATTTTTTTTCGAGAAAATAAATTAAATGAATCTTTTTTAGTTAAACCCATTTCAACAACATCTTTCACTGAAAGTGAAAATTTCCAATTGATTAAATCTTTTTGAGGAACGTAGGCAACTAGACCTTTCGCTTCCTGTGGATTCATTCCTTTTATTTTTAACGAACCATGAGCTAAAGGAAGAAGTCCAGCTATAGCATTAAACAAGGTTGACTTACCACCTCCGTTTGGACCAACAACTGCTACCTTTTTTCCCTCACTGATTGAAAAAGTTACATCATCTAGTGCTGAAGAGTCTCCATATTGAATGCAGCACCCATCCGATATTATCAAGGGCTTATTTTTAATATTCTTTTCTCTCGTCACGCTCATCATGACCTACTATATAAAGGTTCTCTGATTTGTCTATAAAAATTTAATCTATGTCTTTCAAGCTATCTGTAATCAACTTAACATTACTAATTAAAAAGTCAGCATAGGATTGATTTTCTTTTAAAGTTTCAACCCATAATCCAGTTACTGGTTTTATGTTAGTCTCTGCAACAATTGTCTCTGCGTATACAGATGGGGCTTCAGCCTCAATAAAAATAACTTTTACATTGTTATCTTCGATAGTATCAATAACCTCAACTAAATCTGATGGTGCTATTTCATTAGCTGAAGTTAAGCTGGGAATAATTGTTGAAAGTATTTCTAACCCATATTTAGCTTCTAAATAACCTAGTGACTCATGAGTTGTAATAAGTTTTCTATTTTGAGAAGGGACACTAGAAATTAATTCAGAAACTTGCCTGGATAGGTCTTTCAGATCGTTCACAAAGACATCTGTAGCAACTTGATATTCAGATGCGTTATTGCTATCAAACTCACTTAACTTACCTTCTATGTATTCAGCTGCGTATGCAACCCTATTTGGATCGAACCAAAAATGAGGATCATATGCTCCATGGTCATGCCCCTCGTGACCTTCTTCTTCTTCATCTGTTTCTATAGGATAAACATTTGGACCTACTTCAGATAAAACCTCTGTGTCACAAGCTGAGTTTTCTAATAACTTGATTAGCGCTGCTGGTTCATATTTTAAACCCGTATAAAAAACTAAATCCGCATCTGCTATTTTTCCTGCGTCTTGAGGGGCTGGATCGTATGTATGTGGGTCTGCTTCAGATGGCATTAAAACAGTAAGATTAATGTTGTTGCCACCAACTTGACTAACAAACTCACCAATCATTGGAGTAGTTGCTACAACGTTAATCCTTCTATCGTTTATTTCTGGACAGCCAGCTTCATCCATTCCTCCACTGCAAGCAATCAGAACTATTGATAGTGTTAAAACAGCAATTTTATAAAAAACTTTATTCTTCAATTTAATCCTTCTAAATAACTTATAATTAAAATCACAATAAATGAGATTAAGTCTCATTTTAGACTTTGTCAAGAATAAATGAGAATTATTCTCATTTTTTTTATTAACATATTGTATAATTAAAAAATGGAAGAAAGATCTAAACAAATTTTATCAGACTACAAAGTCTCAATAACAAACCCTAGAATTTTAGTTTTAGAAGCCTTGTTAGAAATTAAAAGTCCAATTACCGTTGACGAACTTCAGTCAAAGTTAAAGAATAAAGTTGCTAAATCAACACTTTATAGAGTGTTGAATGATTTAAAAAAGATAGATATTTTGAATGAATTTACTTCACCAGAAAATACAGTTGTTGTCGAGCTTGTATTAGAAGGCGATCAGCATCACCACCATTTATTTTGTAGTGACTGTGGTGAAATAATCGATGTTGAATTAAGTAAAAATTTTGAAGATTTACTGGATAAAGAAATTAAAAAAATTGAAAAGAAATTTAATTTTATAATTCAAGACCACAGGGTTGAAATGTTTGGTCAGTGTACAGATCAGTGTGAAAACTGTAAAAAATAATATTTAAAAAATAATTGCAACTAAGGAAGCTTTAATTAATAAAGATTGAATGGTTTCAAAACTATGATTCTCTATAAGACCTTTTACAATTGGCACAGTAAAAGATTCATTGGTATCAGTGCTTACTGCTAATAAAGCAGAGTTGCTATATTCTATTGCTGTATTACAAACTACACACATATAAATTCTCTCCTGTTAAAAATATTTTAATTATTATTTAATATAAGTAAAGGTGTTAAGGAGAAACTCAAATTAAAGCTTTATTTACTGGCAATTTAAACCACGGGGTTGGTTTTCAAGGTGACCTTCCTATACCTTTTGACATTATATTGAATGTCTCGGCATGGGTAATAATTTTAACATTTGTATTTTTAAAAATTTCTTGGAAAGAATCAATTTTAACTGCTGAAGAAAAACTATTTAGTAATGAGCAAACCTTTGTCGGTAAATTTTTTGGTTTCATAATTTTATTTTTACTTATAGCACCAGGTTTAATTGGTGGTGAAGGAGCTAAAACTTCTATAGCGCCTCTAATCTTGTGGGTATTTCTATGGATTGGAATCCCTATCTTGGGACTTTTGTTTGGAGATTTGTATGCAAAATTTAATCCCTTGAATATATTTTTAACAAATGACAACAAACCTAAGTCTGTGTATGTAGCCTGTGTTTTGTTTCTTGGGCTTACTTGGTTTGAACTTGTATGGACTAAGCCTGGCAACCCTTTGCATATCGGTATAGTTTTCATAATGCTTTTTGTTGTTGTAAATATTTTTAAACTCTTTTTTAATAAAACCTCTATAGAGATAGACCCTCTCCTGCTTCTTCACCATCTCTATAGCAAACTTAGAATTGTTAACTCTAAGCCAATTTTTAAAACTTTATTACAAAATATTTCAAATCTCTCAAGGATAAAAGGAATGGAGTATTTTATTCTTTTAATGATTGGTACCGTAACGTATGACGGCCTTAGGGAAACCGTATTTTGGTATAACCAGTTTGGCACAAGAGTTTATGATATGGCTTTTTCAACACTTGCTTTCTTATCAATAAATCTTCTTTTAATTTTGTTCTATCGGTTCGCTTGTTATTTTTCGATAAAGGTTTCGGATTCAGATTATTCTATTGACGAAGTTTCTTTGGCTTTTGGTCATTCAATGCTACCAATTGCTTTTGCTTATCATGTCACACACTACTTAAGTTTATTCCTTTTCGAATCTCAGACTTTTCTATATAGATTAAATGACCCAATAGGAACAGGGCTTAATTTATTTGGTGTAAATCAAGTAAATGTTGAGTATTTTCTTGACCCTTTGCCGTATTGGACGATACAGGTAGTTGTTACATTGCTGGGTCATATGTTAAGCGTTTTTTTAGCCCATGATTTAGCAGTTAAGCTTTTTGGACATGAACAAAGCGATAAAACTCAATATATATTTTTACTTATAACTGTTGTTCTGACCCTACAAGCTTTATTTGTTTTAAGTGTTCCTTAATTTATAAACATGAAAATAATTTATTGACTAATATTTTTTTAAATGCAGAAAAAAAATAGGTATCTAACACTTTTAATTTTATTATTTCTTATTTTATCTGCCTGTTCAGACGATCAGGGAACGGGTCCTAGCCTCATTGAAATATCATCAGATGAAGATATTAAACCAGATGAAGATTCAGATGAAGACTCAGATGAAGATGAAAGCTCAGATGAAGAAGAGTCTGAAGATGAAGAACGAGAATTTGAATATATTGCCCCAGTTTTACCTGACCTACCCGATCCTCCATTAAGTTCTTCGGAGTGGAATCAAGTAAATGGGCCTTTTGGTGGAACTATTACAAGTATTTTTAAAAGTCCAGATGGATACTGGGTAACTACAACTGATAATTCAGGTCTTTCAGATAGCAATCTTTATCTAGTAGATAATAAAGAATTTACATGGGGGTTGAAAAAAACTATAAGTGGAAACATGGGTGGGGTTGTTGTTGATGCATCAAATTCCAATCAAATAGCGTTTTATACCGAAGCAACAAGTAATTCAGATTCAGGTGTTTTTATTTCTAAAGACGGTGGAGAAACTTGGGATGAAACAGAAGTAGGTGGTGGACAATATTCAGCAATAGCTATAGGTACGCAAAATACTTCTACTCTGTATGTAGCAGGAAGATATTTTCCAAATGGAGAAGACTGTGAAGATGAAGAAGGTGAAGACGATTGTACTCCTGAAAAAAATTCAGCAATATTTATATCTAATGATTTTGGGGCCTCGTGGACAGGGGCCTCGTGGACAAAATCATCCTCTGTACCAAAAGGAGTTTTTAAAGAAATCGAATTAGAAGAAGGACAAGAATTAGAGGAAGAAGACATGGATAAAGTAACTGTTCTCTATGTAAGTCCATCTGATGATGACCATATATTTGTTGGTACAAGTAATTTACTATTAAAAAGTAATGATCGAGGCTTGTCTTGGGAGTCTTTAAGTGACACTTTCCATAGATCAGATATTAAAGGTTTGGCAATTCATCCAAATAATCCAAACATAATTTATGTAAGAATTGGACTTTATACATTTTCAGATTGTTCAGATGTAGATAATGATGACCCTGATTATGAAGAAAGTGTATCCAAGTATTGTGCAGGTATTTATAAAAGTACTGATGGAGGTGAAAGCTGGAAATTACTTGAAGAAGTTACCGGAGACCCATCAGAAGGTGGTGTGTATATAAATGAATATAATGATTCAGAAATTTACTCAGTTTTCGGAAGAGAAACATTTGTGAGTAAAGATGCTGGAATTTCATCTGATGTCTTCTTAGACACAAAAGAACACCCTATTATTCCCGATGTTGGTGTGGAAATAATAACGTTTGGTGAAAGTGAAGCTGAGGTATTTATGGCAGGTCTCCAAGGTGTTTACAGAACTTACGACAATGGTAAAACTTGGATTGAAACAAATACAGGTTTTGTGGGTTCTGAAGTTGTGGATCTTGCTACTGCTTTGGATGGGACCATGTATGCAACAACTTACAATTTAGGAATTTTTAAGAGTACTGATGGAGGTAAAAACTGGGTTTTTGCTTCTTTTGGTATAAAAAATTGGTACGGTATGCAATTAGCAACTCACCCTGAAGATCCAGACACAATATTTACAACAACTAATGGAGGGGTTTATAAATCAACAAATGCTGGGGAGTCTTGGAAACTTATTGGGAGTTCAGAACTTTGTGATGATGAAGATGCAGGTGGAAATTGTCACTATCACGGAATCGTTGTAGAGAAAGAAGCGCCATTCAAAGTCCTTGTGGGTAGTGGTGGAGATCAGTATGCAAAAGAAGGTGTGGGGTTAACTGGTTCAGAAGATAACGGAAAATCTTGGAGAAATTCTGATGATGGTTTTGTAAGAGATGTTCATGTAAGTAAATTAATAATCGACCCTAATAACAGTAATGTCTTTTATGCAACAACACAGGGGGAAACAGAATATACAGACAAAGTTGGTGATGGAGCAGGAGTGTTTAAAAGCACTGATCGTGGTAACAGCTGGACTCAAATTAATAATGGACTAAATAGCCTGGAAACTAATGTATTGGTAGTTGACCCTAATGACTCCGAAACACTCTATCTTGGAACTGATGATGACGGAATATACAAAAGCACCGATGGAGGAGAAAACTGGAAAAAATTAATTCTTTCTGCATCTTTTGGCATTGGAGACATCATTGTTGATCCACGAAATAGTAATAATATTTATATGGGGACTGTAGATTATTTTAGACTATCAGAAAACAGGGGTGTCTTAGGAGATTTTGGAGTTTACAAAAGCACCGATGGTGGAACAACATGGGAAGAGTTTAATGCAGGCTTAAATCACCTCGGCGTTTTCTCTCTTGAATTATCAGAAGAAAATGGAATCTTATATGCTGGAACAAGAGCTGGTGGTGTTTACTGGATAGATCTTAACAATTAAGCTCTTGGGATTTTCTGTCCTTCTTTATTTGTAAATTGGCCAGTTACAACAAGTATTAAATCAACCAAAAACCAAACACCAAAACCTCCTAGAGTAATCAACATTAAAAATCCCGTACCGATTTTTCCAGTATAAAACCTATGAACTCCGAGAACTCCCACGAAAAAAGTTAATAAAAATAAAGTTAGCCAATCTGTAGAGGTTGTTGAAGAATTAGAATTTAACAGTTTCTCTTTTTGTAGGTCAAACTCCTCCTGAGTAATTACTCTATCTCTAAGAAGTTCATTTAGTTTTTTAATTTCATCTGCAGTACTCATGTCTTAACTTATTTTAACTTATTTTCTAAGCTCGCAACTCTTTCTGCAATCGGAGGGTGTGAATAATAATAAGCACTGTAAAGTGGGTCCGGTGTTAGGTTTGACGCATTGTCTTTGCTTAGCTTAAGTAGGCCGGATATCATGCTTTCACCCTTTGTGTACTGAATTGAAAAATCATCAGCTGAAAATTCTCTCTGCCTTGATATAAATGAAGTTATTGGTTTAGTAAAAAAAGTATAGGACCCTACTACTAAATAGAATAAAAGAAACTTTGCATATATTGTTAATTCATCGAGGCCATGTCCGTAAAAAAAGTTTTCAGACTGAAAAACTTGTCCAAGAATATAAAAACCAGCAAAACCGAAAAATATCGAACTAATTAATGTTTTTTTAATATGTCCCAGTTTGTAATGTCCTAACTCGTGACCCAAAATTGATTCCATTTCATCAGGTGTGATTGTTTCTAATAAAGTGTCATAAAAAACTATTCTTTTATTATTTCCAAAACCAGTAAAAAAGGCATTGCCATGAGAGCTTCTAAGGCTGCCATCCATAACAAATAATCCTTTGGCTTTAAATTCAATTTTTTTTAAAAGTCTTTCTATGGGTTTTTTAAATCTTTCATCTTCGAGTGGTTCAAATTTATTAAATAACGGAAGGATTAAAACTGGATAAATATAAAAGATAATTACCTGAAGTAAAAATACGGCAATAAAGGCATATATCCACCAGTTGTTTCCTAAATTTTCGATTATTGAAATGACTATTGCATAGAGTATCGAAGAGAAAATACTTTGTATTAAAAGATTTTTAAATAAGTCAGTGACAAATGTTTTTGTAGTCGTTTTATTAAATCCGTACTTTTCTTCAATATGAAATGTTGAATAAACTGCCAGCGGGATTTCTATAATTTCACCAATGACAATAAGTAGAAGACCCAGAAATATCGCACCGATTACATTTGATGCTGTTACTCCTTGAACAAACACTGTTAAATTGTTGAGCATTCCACCAATTGTAAAAAACAACAAGACACCTACGCCAAACACAGAAGTTAATATTGAAAACCTTATTCTTTCAATGTTGTAATTAATAGATTTTTTGTACTCTTCTTCAGTAACGACGTTTATAAATCTTTCCGGTATTGTTTCCTTGTTTTCATTAATTGAACTAATATTTCTTATTTTTAAATAGGTTTCAATAAGTAGTTTGGAAATAATAAAAACTAAGAAAAGAGCTGTGAAATTTAGTTGGTTTAGATATTCTACGATATTCATATCCATCAATATTAATCAATCCAGAATCTTCGTTTGCAAGTTATTTTCCAAATCTTCTTTCCCTTTGAATATATTCTCTTAAACACCTTAGAAAGTCAATCTTTCTAAATTCAGGCCAGTAAACATCCTGAAAAACAAATTCTGAATAAGCACTTTGCCAAAGTAAAAATCCTGAAAGCCTTGATTCCCCACTAGTTCTAATTATTAAATCAATATCAGGAGCGTCGGGTAGATATAGGTGTTCTCTAATCTGCTCATCATTTATCTCTTCTACTAATTCTTCTAAATCTTTTTCTTTATTTTCAATAACAAGGCTTTTTATTGCATCTAATATTTCCTGCCTACCTCCGTAGCCAAGAGCTATTGTTATTGTTTTCTCTCCTCCTGCTCTAACTTCTTGAAGTTTGTTTATCGTTTCTTTTAGATAATCTGGAAGCAGGTCAATGCTTCCAATAAATTGAATTTTAAAATTATCAACAAGATCGTCGATAATTAGTTCTTCAAATAGCTCGTTTAGAACTATAAAATATGGTTCAAGTTCCTCTTCTGGTCTTGATAGGTTTTCTTTAGATAGCAACCAACTGGTAACGTAATCTATCCCTAGCTCGTCACACCATGAAAGACATTCTTTAAATCTAACCATTCCTATTTTGTATGAAACTTCGTAACTTAGAAGATTTTCTCTTCGAGCATACCTTCTATGTCCATCATGTATTAATCCAATATGTTTTGGTAGATCTTTTTTTGAAAGCCCCTTTTGAAGACGTGATTCATAAAGCGAATAAATAAATCTTGGAGAAACCATTTTTTACGTACAGATTGCTTCTACTTCTTCAACTGATTTTGGTACACCTTCTGTTAAGTTAATCGGTTCTTTATTTGTGCAAACAATATCATCTTCTATTCTTACTCCTATTCCTAAAAGATTTTGTGGAACTTCATGTTTTACAGTTTTAGCATTTTTTATTTCTTCTTGCTCTAACTTTGTTGCTTCTTCCATTCCCATTTCTTTTCTTCTATCTCTAGTTTTTACGGGATCTCTTTCAAGTAAAGGGAACTCTATAACTGGTTTATTGGGACGTATGTAAATTCCTGGTTCAATTGTTGTGACCATTCCAGGAAGTAATTTCCTTGGCTCGTTGTTTACTTCTGTGCTTCCTGCATCATGGACATCTAGGCCGAGCCAATGGCCTGTGCCGTGCATGAAATATTCAAAATAGTGCATCATAGATATAGTTTCGTCAACGCCCATAGGAACGAGCCCTAGATTTACTAATGATTCAGATATAGATTTAACGGTGATTTGATGTATGTCTCTCATTGTGTTCTCAGTTGTAACATTTTTAATACCTATATTCTGTGTTTTTAAAACTTCTAAATAAACATCTTTCTGCTCAGGAGTAAACTTCCCATTAACTGGAAATGTTCTTGTTACATCAGACGAGTACATTCCGTATTCCCCTGCTGCATCAATAAGTAGTAAAGAGTTTTCAGGTATTATTTCTCTATTAGTTGAGTAGTGGAGAATACAAGCATTATCTCCTGAAGCAACTATAGATGGGTAGCCAAGTCTTTCAGCTCCTAAATCAAAAAATGTTTTTTCCATCTCTGCTGCGACTTGATATTCATACATACCTGCTTTAGCAGTTTTCATAGCAACTATGTGTCCTTCAACAGTTATGTCACAAGCTTTGGATAATAAATTAAGCTCTTCCTTGTCTTTTATCAATCTAAGTTCCGAGAGGATAGGTGATAGTGCGTGTAGAGTAGCTTTACTAAACTCTAAACCCCTTTGGTCGTAAGGAACTGCAAAGCTAAGTGCTTTTTGATCGTATTCTTGAAATTTTGTATTTGAATAATCACAATAAATATTCTCAACACCCTCTAAGAGTTTTGAAAGTTTTTTTGGGTATTCCGTATTGGAAAATGCCGCTTTTGCATTGTATATTTCAACAGCACCTTCTTGACCAATTCTTTTTCCATCCCATGTTTCCATTTCTAAGTTTCTATCTTGAACAAACATATATAAATCAGGTTTGCTATCTTTTATAACTATTACGGCATGGGCATCTGGTTCCGGCCATTCTGTTAAATAATGGAAATTTGAATCTTGCCTGAAAGGATATCCGACATCATTATTTCTGTATACAGAATTGTTTCCATGTATTATTACAGCACCATTGACAATTTCATTAGCCAAACGCTCTCTATTATTTAGTGATATCTTCATTCTTTGAATAAGAATAATGTATATGTAGTGAAAATTGCTAGTAGTATTTTTAGATCTAAGTAATTAGAACCTTACTTTAGGTTTTCAGCTGAAGTTTTACCATCTTTTTCTACAAGTTCAAACTCTACTTCTTGATCTTCTTCAAGATTTTGCATTCCAGAGTCTCTAACTGCAGTTATATGTACGAACACATCCTTATCTCCTTCTTCTGGAGCGATGAATCCGTAACCTTTAGTTTGGTTAAACCATTTAACTTTGCCCTTAGGCATGTTTCTCCTTATATTTTTTAGACTAGGCAACTTTACTATATTGAAATTAATAAGGTGGTTTTTTTATAATTTCTTATATACCTTCTCTGCTAATTTAATTGCCTCGTCTTTAGAAACCTCTCCATCATTGATTCTTTGCTCGTATAAGGCTTTCATAATGATTCCAACAGAAGGACCTGGTTCTAAATCAAACATATCCATTATCTCATCACCAGAAAGTGGGGGTCTTAATTTAGAAAGCTCTTCTTTTTCGGTTACTTCTTTAATCCTTTGTTCCATTTCGTCTAGATACTTATTTATTTCTTGATATTTTTCTTTGTTCTTTGTTGTAATATCTGCTCTCACTAGTTCATTTAATTCTTCAATCAGCTCTCCAGCGTCGATTATGTATCTTCTTACTGCAGAATCTGTCCAGCCCATCTTAAAAGTATGGGGCCTAAGATGGTTTTCAACCAAAAGTGCTACTTTCTTGATTGTTTCATTGTCGTACTTAAGCCTTTTAAGAATTGTTTTACTCATTTTCGCACCAACAACTTCGTGGTGTCTAAAGTGGACTTTTCCATTCTCAATTCCTTTAGTTTTTGGTTTTCCTATGTCATGTAAAAGTGCGGACATTCTTGAAACTAGTGTTGGAGATACTCTGTCAAGAACAACCATCGTATGTTCATACACGTCTTTATGATGATGTTTTGGGTCAACCTCAATTTTTAATTCATTTAACTCTGGCATTATTAATTTACTCAAACCACTCTCTACGAAAGCTTTTAGTCCTAGTGATGGTTCTTCTCCTGTAAGTAGTTTTGTGAGTTCGTCTCTTATTCTTTCAGTGCTAACTATTTCTATTCTTTCAACATTCTTTGATATTGCTTTGAATACTTCATTATTTGGTGCAAACCCATGGGTGCTTATAAATCTACAGGCCCTGAGCATTCTTAATGGATCATCGGAGAAAGAAATGTCTGCAGTATCTGGTGTTCTTATTAACCCCTCTGAAAGATCTTTAAGCCCTCCATAAGGATCAATGATTTCATTATTATTTATATCGTAAGCAATTGCATTAACTGTAAAATCTCTTCTACTAAGATCTGTCTCTAATTCTCCCGAAGTTTTAATTTCTGGTTTCCTTGAATCCTTTTCGTATTTATCTTCTCTGTAAGTTGTTATGTGTAATGAATAGTCCTCAACTGTTGTTTCTATTGTTCCGAAAGCTTTCCCTATTTCAGTTGTTTTGTACTCTTTTTTATTGAGTATGTTTATCGATTCTTCAGGACTAGCGTTTGTTGTAAAGTCAAAATCTTTTGTTTCAATACCTAAAATTCCGTCTCTTACAGCGCCTCCGACTAAATATATTTGAAATCCATTTTTTGCATACAAATTAGAAAGCTCTTTCAAAAAAGGCTTTTCATCCAAAACATTTAATAGCGTTGTTGGTACCATATTGTTAGCTTAGCTTAGAAGAAGAATTGGAAAAAAAGAATGGGTTCTAAAGTAGATTTTGCAGCAGGTGGAATAGTGCTAATAGACAACAAAGTTCTTTTAGTTAAAAATCGCCTAAGAAAAGAATATAAAGAGTATTATGACTCTGGATTTTGGGGTTTCCCAAAAGGTCATATGGAAGAAGGGGAATCTCCTCTTAAAGCAGCTGAGAGAGAGGTTTTTGAGGAAACGGGCTTCAAGGTTAAATGCATAAGTGAAAAACCTATCGCTGAATCAAGGTACACGATTGAATACGGAGAAACTATAGAAAAAACTGTCTGGTTTTATGAAATGGAAGTTATAGAAGAGTTTGTAAAAGAGCCTGATGAGGAGATTGAAGAAATAGCTATTGTTTCACAGGAAAAAGGTCTTGAGCTATTAACTTATGACGAAGATAAAAAAATTTTAAAATATGTATTTAACAAATGAAAAGAAATTAAATTTCGGAATAAACGGCTTATTTTATACAAGAAAGTGGAATGACTACGTTAAATATGTTTACTTTGAAAATGTTTTTGGCGGAAAGTCTTTATTAAGAAATATAAATAAGAAATCAGAAGAATTAGGTCTAATTTTTAATTCTTCAATGATCAATGAATCAGAGGAAAAAAAATGGCTAGAGTCGGGGTGGTTTAAAAAACATAGCTTACTTGTTTGTGAGTCACGGTTAAAGAACATTCAGAGAGAGAGTTTAAAACCTCACAAGTCCATAAACTACAAAAGGTTAGTTGCATCGGACATACCAGAGTTAATCAAGCTAGATGGGAGGATTTTTGAGCCTTATTGGAAAAACTCTCATTCAAATTTTATTGAAACTATGAAAAGCTGTAATAAAAACTACTTATTTAAAATTTCTTCAAATACAAAATTATGTGGGTATGCAATCCTTGGTGTCACTAGTGGTTTTTCTTATCTTCAAAGGTTTGGGATAGAAAAAGGACTTCAAAAACAAGGACTGGGTAAGGAATTACTTGAGTTTATTTTATTATTTGCGAAGTTGAAAAATTATAAAAAAATGAAGCTTAACACTCAAGAAAACAACGAAGCAGCCTTGAGTCTTTATACTAAAAATTCTTTCAGGGTTTCTAAAAGAAAACTAATAATAATGAGCTCCCGTCATCAAAACGAAGTTTAAAGAGTTACTTAATAAACTTAAGTAGCTTATTATGACACTATGGAAGAAGATAGTTTTGTAGAATCTATAGACAGCTTAATAAAAACAATAAAAGATCTTATTGTTAGACCTATTCAGCGCTTCACTGGCTTTGCAAGCCTGGGTTTATTGCTTGTAGTTTTATTGCTAACTGCTTTAGTTTTCTTATTTATGGGAGTAATTAAAATAATGCAGGGACTTGGTGTTTTGCTTGGGGTTAACCCAACTGGTTTTGCTTTAGCTGCGCTTGGTTTAGTTTTTTTAATATTGTCATTAAACAACTACAGAAAGAAAAGAAATGCTTGATTTAGCAATTATTGGTTCAGGACCTGCTGGTTATACTGCCGGAATATATGCTTCAAGAGCAAGTTTGAAACCTGTTCTTTTTGAAGGTTTAGAGTCTGGTGGCCAGCTTATGCTTACAACAGACGTAGAAAACTATCCAGGTTTTGATTCGGGGATAATGGGTCCTGATTTAATGCAAATATTTAAAAAACAAGCTGAAAGGTTTGGTACTGAGATAAAAACTGAAACTATTAATTCGATTAAAAAAATAGATGGTGGTTTTAGCCTTGAAAGCGCAAAAGGTTCCTATGAGTTTAAATCAGTAATTATCTCATCCGGAGCATCTGCAAAATGGCTAGACGTAAAAGGAGAAAAAGAACTTCAAGGACATGGGGTTTCTGCTTGTGCAACGTGTGATGGGTTCTTTTTTAAAGAAAAGGAAGTAATTGTTGTCGGTGGGGGTGATTCTGCAATGGAGGAAGCTCTCTTCTTAACAAAGTTTGTAACAAAAGTTTACATTGTCCATAGAAGAGATTCTTTTAGAGCAAGTAAAATTATGCAAGACAGAGTTTTAGACAATGATAAAATCGAAGTGCTCTGGAATAAAGAAGTAACTGAAATTCATGGAGCTGAAAATGTTGAGTCCGTATCTCTTGCTGACACTAAGGATGGTTCCTCTTCTGAGCTAAATATAGATGGTGTATTTATGGCAATTGGGCATACCCCAAACGTAGATTTCTTAGATGGATTGGTAGAACTAGATGAAAAGGGATATGTAAAAACTGGGTTCACAACCGAAACTAGTACCTCTGTTCCCGGAGTTTTTGCAGCAGGTGATGTTGCAGATTCAATTTATAGACAAGCAGTAACGGCTGCTGGGACTGGCTGTCAAGCAGCAATTGACGCCGAAAGGTGGCTTGACCATTAATCTAAATTCTCTATCTTTTGTAGATGAGCTTTCAGAGGTTGAATTACAAGACCTTAGAGAAAGATTGACTTATGTGGGATATCCACCAACTGAAGAAATAACAGAACTTAAATCTATTCTTTCTTTATTTCTTGAAGACAGGAGCCTAGGTGACCTTTCAACAAAAGAGGAGCTTTGGATAGAACTGGTCAACTATGGATATAAGCTTGGAGATAGAATATTAACCAAAACAAACCCAAGCCTTTATGGGGCAGATGTTGAAGAACTGCAAGAGCTTTTATCTAGATTAGGTTTTTACTCAGAACCTATAAATGGAATTTTTACAAATGATGTTGTTTCTTCTGTAATTAAATTTCAAGAAAATAGAGGTCTTGATATAGATGGAACTGTAGGTCTAAATACAGTTGAAGAAATTAGGAAGCTTATAAGGCCCGGTTTTGACACTTCTTTAAACGAAGCAATAAAAACAATTTCTCCGGGCTTCATGACAGGGAGTATTGGTTATTCTGTTTCGTTTAATCTTCCAAATATTGGAAGCTACAAAAATCAAATTGCTATTTATGAAAAAACAAAAACTATCTGTTTAGAAAATAACATCCTTGCTTCTTTTGCTTCTGAAGCAGGTGAGGAAATCGAAGAAGAAAATATTATTAACTATGTAAACAACAAACAACCTGCTCTTTTTGTTTCTTTTAATGACTCTGATGAAAGTTTTGTTGAGCACTTCAAAGGAAATTTTTCAGAAAGTATTCTTGGGAAAAAATTAAGTAAAGCTATTGCTGATGAATTTAATATTCCTTCTTATGGAAGATCTTCCATCTTATTAAAGAATACTAAGTCTGTTTCAATAATTATAAATGGTAAATTTTACCAAATTAATGAAGTGGAAAATATTTTAACTTTTCTTCTAAATGATTTGAATAAATTGTTATCTACTTAAATTTGTTAACAAATTCTTTAAGTTCTTCTTCTGTTGAAAAATTTAGTGTTACCTTAAACTTATTTTTGTTCTTTTTTATATCAACTTTCGAACCGGTTTTATCTTCAAAGAAATTTTTATAGTGAACTATTTCTTCACTAATTTCTTTATTGTTGTTGGAAATATTTCTTACTCTTTCTTCTACTTGCCTACTAGAAAGTTTTAAATTTAAAATTTCAGATAGTAGTTGATCTTGTTCTTCTTCTTTTAAATTAATTAATGGTTTAACTTGTCCCATTGTTACGGCTTCTTCCTTAAGTGCTCTATAAACTTTGCTGCTTAATTTTGATAACCTTAGAAGGTTTGATACATATGATCTACTTTTGCCAACAAGCGTTGCTATGTCTTTTGTTTCCAAATTATATTCATCAATCAACCTTTTATATCCTGCTGCTTCTTCTGTTGTATTGAGTTGTTTTCTTTGTACGTTTTCGACTAAACCAATTACTGCAGCTTCTCTTGAACTAACGTCTTTAATTAAACAGGGAACTGATTTTAGTCCTGCTTCTTTAGAAGCTCTTAGTCTTCTCTCTCCAGCAATTAGTTTGTATTCGTTGGGACCAACCTCTTGAACTATTAGTGGTTGTAAAATACCATTTTTGGCGATTGACTGGCTAAGCTCAGATAGTTTTTCCTTATCGAAGTTCATACGGGCTTGTGTTTCGCTTTTGTTGATTAAAGATATGTCTATTTCTATTGCTTTAAACTCTCTTACATTTGTGTCTGTTATTAATGAGCTAAGTGATCTTTTCATTTGTTCCAACTCTTTCTATTATTTCTTCTGCTAATTTATTAAATTCAATTTTTGCTTTACTGTCATCATTAAAATCTATCACAGTTTTGCCATAAAAAGGGCTGTCTGCAAGTTCTGTTAGGTGAGAAATTTTTGTTTTGAACAATCTATCACCAAGTAGGTATTCTAGTTCTGTTAAAAAATCCTCATAGCTATCTCTTTTTGTTTCAACCTGGTTTAACAACACCCCTAAGAATATGGCATTTATATTTGGTGTATTTTTTAGTGTTTTTTTAGCAAAATCCATTGCTTGAGCAACACCTTCAATGGCTAGAAATTCTGGTTTTGTTGGAATTAAGTAGTAATCTGATGTCGCAATTCCTTCCTGTACTAAAGAACTCATTGTTGGTGGCGTGTCTATAAAAATAAAATCGAAACCATTAAATAAACCATTTTTCTTCAAATTTGAAATTTTTGATCCTCCGATTATTTTTTCTTCGCTGTACCTTACAATTTCTTTATTTGAAGGAATTATTGAAAGGTTTTCGTTGAGTATTCCGGGGTTTAAGCTTTTTACGCCTTCGAGTAAATCAATACTGGTCGTTATTTTTTGAGTGTTTTTATCAAAATTTAAATATGTTGAAACATTTCCTTGTGGATCTAAATCAATAATTAGTGTTTTGTAACCCTTTTTGGAAAAAATACTTGATAAATTCACAACTGTGGTTGTTTTTCCGACACCGCCCTTTTGACAAATTATTGATATTGTTTTCACATAACTGTTATAACATCAATAAATCGATAGTCGTTTTTATTAATAAGAAATTTTTCTTGTTTCACGTGAAACTTTTCATTAGTTTTTAATCTATTTTTTTCTTTAGAGGAGACTAAAAAGATGTTTTTATTAGGCGTTTTTGCAACTTCGTTAATTAAATTAGAAGTTGATAAATAACATCTGAGAGTAAAAACGGCATTTTTTTCTTTTTTTAAAAGTTCTAGTGCATTTTTTTCTTTTGCATGAAGGTCTTTTAATCTAAGTATTTTTATTAACCTTTCTAGTTCATATATTCTGCTTGTTTTGTTGTCAATTAGTGTTACTTTTGCTTTATTTACAATAGATATAGGTATTCCTGGAATTCCACCACCTGTTCCAATATCAAAAAGATCTTTATTTTCGAGGTTAAGGTCTTCAATTAATTTATAAAAATACAATGAATGAACTATGAATTCATCCCAAATATATTGATCTTTTTTTGGGCTTATTAAACCAGCTTTAACTCCTGTAGTAGAAAGCCATTCATGGTATTTAACAAGATTTTTTTTGTTATTCTCTAAGTATTTTTCTCCCCACTCTGGAATTTGGGGATTGTAGGTCATTCTTCTTCTTGTTCTGTTGGTGCGAAAACAACCGACCTATAAGGTTCCCTTCCTTCAGAGTATGACTTTATGCCGTTAATTTCGGAAACAGCATCGTGAAGAGTTTTTCTATCAACTGAGTTCATTGGTTCAAGCATGACTTCTTGTCTGTCTTCAAGAATTTGTTTTGTTAGTCTTTCAGCATAAATTGTTAGTGCTTCTTTTCTCTTGAGAGCATAATCCGCAACATCTAGTCTAAGCCTTGTTCCAGCACCTGTTTTTCTCTGAATAACTGTTCTTGTAAGTTCGTGTAGTGATCTAATTATGTTTCCTTTTTCACCAACAAGAGCCTCTGTTTGTTCTCCAGAAACTTTAACAATAAGGTTTCTATCTTCTGTTTCCCCGTCTACTGTTCCTTCTAGCCCGAAGGATTTAATAAGGCCTTGTAAAAAAGAAATTGATACTTCCAGTTGCTTTTTTGGATCCGCTTCAACTCTTGGTTTTTTTGGTTCAAATTTTTCTTTTCGGCTTTTTGGCCTATCATTTCTACTTCTTTGCTTATAGTTTCTTCCGTTTCTGTTTTTAAAACCACCTCTGACTGAAATTCTAACTAGGGCCTTTGTTCCCCCTACCCCAAAAACGCCGCCCTCAGGCTCTCTTAGTATGCTTATGTCTGCTTCTGTTGCGTCATCAAGTTGTAGTTCTTTTAATCCAGCTTTAATTGCGTCATCAATGGTTTTTGCTTCAACCTCTACCCATTTATTAGACATTATTTTCTCCTTCTTTTTTTTCTTTTTTTACGCGATGTGTTGTTTATTGGTCCTTCTTTTTTTTCATCGTTTTCTTTTTGATCTTCTTTTTCTTTATTTTTTTCTTTATCTTTTTCTTTATCTTTTTGATTTTCCTCAAGCCTAACAATTAGTGCTTGTTGCCCAATTCTAAAAATATTTCCTGTTAAGAAATAAACAACCAATCCGGAAGGGAGGGTCCAGGAAATAAAACCAAAAAATATTGGCATAACCTTTCCAATCATCTGCATTTGTTGTTGTTGGGGGTTGTTTGTGGTTCCTTGTTTTTTTGTTAGTTGGTTTTGCTGTATTAAGGCCGTTCCTACAACAAATAATATTAAAACTATATAAGGCAGCCTATCAACCCATGCACTTATGGCAGAGGCTGGAATTTGTAGGTCCATATTAAAAAACAAAACACTTAAAGGATCTCCAAGTGCTGAATAAAGCGTAGCCTCTTTTGGTATAAATAAAAGGGGCTCTCTTAAAACCCTAAAGAGAGCAAACCAAACCGGCATTTGAACCAGTAGGGGGACAATGCACCCAAGAGGGTTTATCCCGTTTTCTTTATAGTACTCGGCAACCTTTTTGTTCATTTCTTCTTTGTTGTCTTTATATTGTTTTTGAATTCTTTTAAGTTCTGGTTGGGCGTCCTGCATTCTCTTTGTTGATCTGGTTTGTCTTAAAGTTAAGGGGAAAATTATAATATTAATAATTATTGTCAATATAACTATTGATACGCCATAAGAAACGTCGAAGTCGTATATATAGGAAAGTAAAAAACCTATGGCCAATGCGAATGGTTCAATTATTGCCAATTTTTACCAATTTTTCTATATATTGGATTACAAACGTATATCCGATATATCATAAAAGGAATTGCCCTGAAAAAGCCTTTTTGCTTAATTTCTTCATTAATAAGCGAGGAACAGGTTGGATAATACATACAGTTTCCTTGTCCGAACCCAAAAAAACCCAGTAAGGATCTAAATATTAAAAATATTAAACTTGTTAATTTCACTTCTATTTTAGTTTTGGATGAGATTCAATAATGTTTCTTAGTTCTTTATATTTAAGTTTTGTGGCATTGTTTGTTCCAACAATATAAATATAAAAAATATTGTTTATCTCTAAACCTCTAACTACCTCTTTAATCTTTCTTCTAAACTTATTTCGTTTAACTGCGTTTGCTTCTGATTTAGGAAGGCTTATCGCCAGCCTTGATAGCTTTTCATTACTATCTTCTATATAAATCTTTAAACCTTGTTCAGTTAAACAATTTTCTTCTTTTTTCAGGTCTAAAAAATGATTGCTATTTTTAAAAGTAGTAAAATTTACCAACTATTTATGCAGATAGAACCTTGCGTCCTTTGCTTCTTCTTCTTTTTAGGATTTGACGTCCTGCTCTGGTACGCATTCTTGCTCTAAAACCGTGTTTTCTGCTTCTTTTTCTATTGCTAGGTTGATAAGTTCTTTTCATTTTTTACCTGTTTAATCACAATAAATGAACTATTGAATTAAACAAAGTAATTAAATGTTTTATTTGTTAGTTCGCGAAAAACAAACTAGTTTCGCGAAAAGTATATTAACTAGTATTTGTAATCTATTTTTTTTCTTGTTGTTTTTATTGGTTTTTGTTTAAAAAAGCTAATAAATTTAACCTTTTTTTTTAGTGTTTGTTTTGTTGTAATTATTTAGTTTGTTTTTAACACTCTATGTTTTTTCTTAATAATAAATTAAATTACTATACACATGAATCAAAAACTTATAGATTTTAAACAGAAGATATTAGAAGAACCCTTGTCCAAAACAGACAAGTACTGGTTAGAACAAGTTGATTTTCGTACAAACCATGAAAATGAGCTCAATTTATTTGTAAATTCTGATTTTGTAAAGAGTTCTATTGAAAAAAGACTCTATAAAAAAATTAAAAGCGTTTACAAAGATGTTTCTGGGTCTGATGATTGTGTTTTTGTTTTAGATAAAAAGCTTAAAAAAGAAAACTATATTAACACTCCACCTGTTGAGAGAAATCAAGAAAAAATTATTGAAGAAAAATCTGTTGAAGAAAAAGTTTCAGCTGATGTTTCTGTTTTTGAAAGCCTTTTGGTTGGTGTTTCTAACAACCTAGCTGTAGCTGCTGCTAAAAATGTCGTATTAGATCCGGGGAAAAGGTTTAATCCTTTGTTTATTCATGGTGAACCAGGGGTTGGAAAGACCCACCTTTTAAAAACTATGGAACAATCCTCTTCTTCTTCTTACTATATTGATTCCGAGTCTTTTTTGGAGTCTTACGTTAGTGGTATAAAGAATCAAGATATCGATTTGTTTAAAAATAAAATTAGATCTGTGGATATTCTTTTAATTGATGATATACAATTTTTTCTTGGAAAAAAGGGAGTGTCGGAAGAGCTTTTTCACACTATAAACTTTTTTTTAAACAATGAAAAAGCAGTTGTGTTGGTTTCAGATCAAAAGCCTCAAAACCTTTTGGGTTTTCCAGAAAGACTTGTTTCAAGAATCTTGAATGGTCTAGTTACAGACATAGGTAAACCAGATAAAGAAATGTTTGAAAAAATGTTAAAAATAAAAAATGAAGAGTTTGGAGGTGTTTTGTTGACAAAGAAAGAGGTTGACGAAATTTTAAACGTTGAGGTAAACAGTTTTAGAGATATAAGCGGAATAGTTAACAACCTTGTAATCAATAAACAAACCGGTTCTGGTAATTCTGAATATATTAAAAACCTAGTTTTGGAGACTAAAAAGAATGTTGTTGCTTATTTAAGCCCTGATTACATTTTGGATTACGTTTCAGACGTTTACCAGGTGGATAAAAAACTTATTGTTTCAAAAAATAGGAGTTCAAACGTTGTTAGTGCACGAAACCTTTGTGTTTCTTTAATTAGAAAGCATACAGATTTATCTCTTTCTCAGATCGGTCTTTTTTTTGGCGGTAGATCTCATTCGACAATTTTGTCTTGTATAAAAAAATCAGAAGCGTCGAACGTCTTGTTGAAAGAAATAAACATTTTCGACAACAAAATAAATAATTTGGTTGTTTCATAGGGCAATGTTTTTTATGTTTAAAGTTTTCAACACCTGTTCACCTTTAAAAACTTTGTTTATCTATGTTTTAAACATTCTCAACAGCTTTATTATTATTAAATCTATAAGGAATTAAATTGAAATTCGTAATAAAAACAAGCGCCCTGAAAGAAGTTGTTTCCTCTGTTTCTAGAGTTGTGGATCCGAGGCCTGCAACCCCTTCTTTACAAGGTATATACCTAAAGACAAAAGAAAATTCTTTAGAAGTTGTTGGTTCGGATCTAGATATAGTTTTAAAAGCAAGAACACAGGTAAAAACAGAAGTAGAAGGAGAAACACTAGTAAATGCAAGGGTTTTATCGGAGATAGTAAGAAAACTACCAACAGGAGAGGTTGTGTTTTCAGACATAGGAACAGAACTTAAGGTCGAAACAAAAAAGATGGAGTTCAAATTAAGAAAACTAGACGAAAAAACATATCCGGAAGCACTATTGGAAGACAACACAAACGACAACACAGAAGAAGTAGAAGTAACAGAACTTTTTGAATCAATAAAAAAAGTAGGTATAGCAAGTTCACCTGAAGGAGGAAGACCTGTTTTAACGGGAATTTATTTTAACAACAAAAATGATGCCACAGAATTAGTAGCTACAGACAGCTACAGACTCGCAACACACAGCTTGTCCGAAATACCTATAAAAGACATAGGGATTATCTCCTATCGAGCTTTAAGCGAAACAATAAGGGTTTTTGAAAACTCAGACGAACCGATAAAGATAAACTCAAACGAAAGAGAACTTTATTTTTATAACGACAAAACGTCCGCAGCAGTTAGGAAACTGGAAGGAAGCTTTCCAGAGTATGAAAACCTTTTCCCAAAAGAAACCCTTTTCACAATAGAAGTTAAAAAATCTGAAATTTTAGAGTCTTTAGACAGAGCAACGGTTGTAGCTGAAGGTTTTATTCCAGTAAAAATTGTTCTATCAGACAGCGAAACTCTAAACATTACAACAGTTAACAAAGACATAGGTGGTGGAAACGAAGAGGTTTCCATTAAAACTCTAGGGGTTGAGCTCGGCGATGTAACAGGATTTGAAATGTCTTTTAATCCACATTATTTCATGCAAGGGATAGAAGTTTTAGATGGTGAAACCGTATATATTCGTTTTTCTGGAAACGAAAAACCAGTTGTTATTCAAGGAGAAGTAGAGAATTATAAATATCTGCTCATGCCTGTTAGAACTAACTAGTGAAAAACCAAGAACCACAAAAAATTGACGTAGAAAAAAACCCACTAGGGATAAGTTTTTCAAAATCAAAAAAAGTAAGAAAATATTTTGATGAAAATACTTTTCTATGGTCTAAAGAAACGACACCGGGACCGGTTATTGGAAACAAAGCAACCCTTTATACAACATCTAAAAGAGCAATGGATTTAATCAAACTAGAAGAACAGAAAATACTTATAGATATTGAAAAAAAAATAAAAATAAAGCTTAATTCGTTGGATGTTCAAATCGAAAATAACCAACAATAACAACGGATTTCAGCTAAAATAAGAGTTCAGCTAGGGCTGTAAAAAACAAAAAAAAGAAGCGTATCTTAGGAGATCCGTGCCAAAAAAAGATTCAAAAAAATATGATTCTAAAGACATAAAAGTCTTAGAGGGTCTCGAAGCAGTTCGAAAAAGACCTGCTATGTACATAGGATCAACAGGTCCTAATGGATTACACCACTTAATTTGGGAAGTGGTTGATAACTCAGTGGATGAAGCAATGGCGGGAAGATGTAATTCAATAGAAGTTCGTCTTGAGAAAAATGGATCAGTAACTGTTACAGATAATGGAAGCGGAATACCTGTAAAACCAAGACCAAAAACAAAAGAATCAGCACTCACAACTGTCTTAACAACACTACATGCCGGTGGTAAGTTTGAATCAGAAGCATACAGTGTTAGTGGGGGTCTCCACGGCGTCGGCATATCTGTAGTTAATGCTCTTTCAGTCTTTGTAAAAGCGGAAGTACAAAGAGATGGTTTCTTTTGGAATCAAAATTTTGACTTTGGTAAGCCAGTTTCAAAAATAAAAAAAGGAAAAGCTACAAAAAAGACAGGAACAAAAATAAATTTTTTAGCTGACCCAGAAATTTTTGAAGAAACACAGAGTTTTGAATATAACATTGTATCGGAGAGACTAAGACAAACAGCATTTTTAAATAAAGGATTGAAGATCGTTCTTGTAGACAACAGAGTTAAACCAGCCACAAAGGATAAATTTTTATACAAAGGGGGTTTAGTTGATTTTGTGGACTATTTGAATGATGGATTTGAAGTTCTTCACGAAAAAACAATATCTTTTTCTGATCAAAGCAAGGATTCTGAAATAGAAGTTGCTCTTCAGTGGAAAAACGAAGACGATGTGAATATTAAGAGTTTTGCCAACAATATACACACACTTGAGGGAGGGACTCACGAAGAAGGCCTAAGAACAGCGATAACAAAAGCGATTAATGACTTTGCAAAATCAAGAAATCTACATTCTGACATTTCATTAACTGGTGACGATATCAGAGAAGGAATTACCGGAGTGATTTCCGTTAGGGTAAAAGAGCCTCAATTTGAAGGCCAGACAAAAACCAAGCTAGGAAACACAGAGATGAAGTCAAAGGTGCAGGTTTTAGTCAACAAAGAACTGCCAAAATGGCTGTCAAAGAACACAAAAGAGGGAAGAGCAATTGTGGAAAGATGCGCCGTTGCTGCAAAAGCAAGAATGAGCGCTAAAAAAGCAAGAGAACTTACAAAAAGAAAGAGTATCTTAGAAACAGCAGGACTTCCAGGAAAGCTTGCAGACTGTTCGTCAACAGACCCAGTTGAAAGTGAATTATTTATAGTTGAAGGAGACTCTGCTGCGGGACCAGCAAAACAGGCAAGAGAGTCAAAAACACAGGCAATATTACCAATAAGGGGAAAAATTATTAACGTACAAAAGGTCACAGAAAATAGAGCACTCCAGAATGAAGAAATAAGCTCGCTTATAAAAGCAATAGGTACAGGAATAAAAGACGAATATAAAGGTGAGGAATCAAGATACGGTAAGATAATATTTTTAACAGACGCTGATGTTGACGGAGCACACATAAGGACACTTTTATTAACGTTTTTCTTTAAGTTCATGCCAGGACTAATAAAAGAAGGCAAGGTCTGGATTGCTGAACCCCCTCTTTATAGAGCAAAATCCTCTGGTTCAATAAACTATCTTAAAGACGACAAATCACTAGAAGAATTTAAAAAAGAAAACAAAAATAAAAAATTTGATATAAGCAGATTCAAAGGTCTTGGGGAGATGAATGCAGGAGAACTATGGGACACCGCGATGAACCCAGATACGAGAAGTTTAATAAAAGTTAGCATTGCCGACGGAAAGGCAGCAGAAGCCAAAGCCGCAAACATGTTTGAAGTTCTTATGGGAAATGATGTTGCAAAGAGAAAAACATTCATTGAACAAAATGCAAAAGATGTAAGATTTTTGGACGTATAATGCCAGCAAAGAAAACAACTACAAAGAAGCCGGCAGCAAAGAAAACAACTACAAAGAAGCCGGAAATTCAAAATGGTGCAATAGCGGTAGAAGATGAAATTTCTAAATCTTTCCTGGATTATGCAATGTCAGTTATTGTTTCAAGAGCGCTTCCTGATGTTAAGGATGGTTTAAAACCAGTACAAAGAAGAATTCTTTATTCAATGTATGAAACAGGGATAAGACCCACCGGTCCGTTTAGAAAATGTTCCAAGGTTGTAGGTGATGTTATGGGTAATTATCACCCTCATGGAAACGAAGCTATATACGGAACCCTTGTAAGGCTTGGACAGCACTTCAGCACAAGATACCCACTTATCGAACCACAGGGCAACTTTGGAACTCCTGATGATCCACCAGCAGCGATGAGATATACAGAGTCTAGAATGTCATTATTAGCATCCCAGCTTCTTGATGGAATTGATGAGGAAACTGTTGACTTTGAACCAAACTATTCAGGAGAAACAACAGAACCAAAAGTACTCCCAGGAAGGTTTCCAAACCTTCTTATAAATGGAGCAGAAGGAATAGCTGTTGCAATGGCCACAAACATGCCACCATATAATCTCCAAGAAATTACAGAAGCAGTTAAATTCACACTAAAAACCAAAGATCCCAAACCAAGAGATTACTTAAAGATAATTAAAGGTCCAGACTTTCCAACAGGAGGTCTAATAGTTAAAACCCCAACAATAAAAGACGCAATATTAAAAGGAAGGGGGTCTATCAAACTAAGAGCAGTCGCAGACGTTGAAGAACTTGGAAAAGGAAGATCAGCAATCGTGGTAAAAGAGCTACCCTATCAGGCCTCAATAGATCGAATAATGGAAAAAATTGCTTCTTTAGTACAAGACAAAAAACTTGCAGGGGTTTCAGACCTCAGGAATGAAAGCAGCGACAGAAACGGAACAAGGCTTGTTGTTGAGTTAAAAAGAGACGCTGTTCCCCAGGTTGTTTTAAACCAACTATTTAAACAAACCCAGCTTCAAGATTCGTTTTCTGTAAATTCAGTAGCTCTTGTCGACGGGGTCCCGAAAGTTTTGTCCGTTCCTGAGCTTATTAGTTTTTACATAAAGCATCAAATAGACGTTATTCAAAGAAGAACAAAACATAGGCTTGATAAAGCAAAAGACAGATTACATATTGTAGAAGGTCTTTTGCTTGCTTTAAATAAAATTGATCAAATTATTAAAACAATTAAGGCATCAAAAGATGTTGATGTTGCAAGAAAGTCTTTAATGAAGAAATTTAAACTATCAAAAATACAAGCTTCGCACATATTAGATATGCCACTAAGAAGACTAACGGCTCTTGAAAGAGAAAAACTAGACGAAGAAAAGAAAGACCTCAAAGAAACGATAAAAGAACTTACAGCAATTCTTAAAAGCAGGGCAAAACAAAACAAAATACTTATAGAAGAACTGGAAGCTATAACAGAAAAGTTCGGAGACGAAAGAAGATCTCGACTAGTAGATGATGTAGGAGAAGTAAAAATAGAAGACCTCATTGAAGATGAAGAAATAATAGTTTCAGTATCTTCAGGCGGATATGTAAAGTCAGTACCTTCTGATTCATACAAAAAGCAAGGTAGAGGAGGAAAGGGAGTTAAAGCCTCGTCTTCGGACGAAGATGTAATAGAACACCTTTTATCGACATCAGTACATTCTTACTTATTGTTTTTCACAGACAAAGGAAAAGTATATAGAGCAAAAGCTCATGAACTTCCAAAAACTACAAGGACGGCAAAGGGGTCATTAATCCACAACGTTCTTTCAATGGGTCAGGACGAAAAAGTTCAGGCGATAATTGACACCAGAGATTATGAGACAGAGAAGTTTCTTTTGATAATGACGGAAAAGGGAACAGTGAAAAAATCTGCCTTTAAAGACTTTGATTCAAACTACAAGTCTTTACAGGCGATAAAACTTAAAGAAGAAGATAGAGTTGTCTCTGTAAAGACAACCTCAGGAAAAGAAGATGTAATACTTGTATCAAAGAAAGGCCAGGCAATAAGATTTGATGAGAACAACTTAAAACCACAGGGCCGAACAGCAATGGGCGTTAGGGGCATCAAACTAAGAGAAGGAGACAAAGTTGTTGGAGCTTCTACATCAAGAGAAGAAACTCTGTTGTTTATAACAGCCAAGGGTTATGGAAAAAGAACAAAATTAGAAGAATTTAGAAGAGCAGGAAGAGGGGGAATGGGAGTCAAGGCCCTAAAAGTAACAGAAACAAAGGGAGATTTAGTTGGTGCTAGGTCTGTAGATGAAGATACAGAAGTTATGCTTATGAGTACAGGTGGAACAGCTATAAGATGTGCAGTAAAGCAAATAAAACAAATGAGCAGAGCAGCTCAAGGAGTAAAGGTTATGAAGCTTTCTAAAGAAGAGGAAATTTCAGCCTTTATCCCGATAAAAAGCGAAGATTAAAGAAAATGGTAAGAGTTAGCAGAGTAAGAAGAATAATAAGAAAGATAGATCCTTGGACTGTTCTGAAAGTAACTTTTGTATTAAATTTTGTTGTTGCTTTGACTATTGTTTTGGGTTTTTCAATTCTTTGGGTTTTATTAATTAACGCTGGAGTACCACAAGGGCTAGAAGACATCGCAAAAAGGTTAGCATTATTAGATGAAAATTCTACACTTGTGGGCAACATAGAAGCTCTTTTCTCATCAGTAGTATTTTTAGCAACAGTTTATTTACTTACTCAAACTGCTTTGGCAACAATAGGTGCTTTTTTCTACAATTTAGTTTCCGACCTTGTAGGAGGCATAGAGGTAGTTGTCTTAGAAGAGTCTTATGGAGAAACTCCAGTAGTTAAAGAAAAGCAGAAGAGATCTAAAAAAGAAAAAGACAAAAACAGAGAGACCGTCCTAATGACTTTATCTAAAACCGTCAAAAAAATAAGATCCGAGAGGAAACAAGAGGAAGAAATTGTTTATCCAGAAATGCCGAGACCAGATGTACCAAGAGACATAGAAGAGCAAACGCTTTCAGACTCTTTTAAAAATATTACAAACGAAGAAGACGAATATAAATAACTTGCTAAACTCTTTTAAACAAAGAAACTAAAAAGCGAAGTTAGTGAAAATCTAACACTGTCCCGCAACTGTGATTCGAAAGATAAGTCAGGTCGACTTTCTAGTTTTACTAAAACAACAATCCTCGAGAGAAGGAATGGAGTATCAATCTTTTCTCCTGGTAAGAAGGGAAATTATGAAATATAAGATATTAGTTCTTACCACCCTGATGACAATGTGTTCGGGCTCTGAAGGGTCAAACACAGAACAAAGAGTTGTTTCGCTATCAACAACCCATACAGAAGTTATACAGGTTTTAGGAGGCGAAAATCTTTTAGTAGGAGTCGACTCCTTTTCACAAACAGAGCTACCAATTGAAAAAATAGACGCATTTACTGTTACAGCAGAAGATTTAGTTAAATTAAACCCGGATCTTGTTGTAATAGCATTTGATTTCAATGGAATTGTTGAAGGACTAGAAAGCTTAGAAATGAATTACGCGCTACTTCCTCCTTCTAGAAACTTTGAAGACGTATATTCTCAAATCGAAGAAATTGGGAAATTAATAGATAAAGAAGATGAGTCATTAGAACTAGTTTCCTCAATGAAAAATGATGTTGAAGAGATTGTCGAAAGCTTCTCAGAAGAGAACATAAGAGTTTTTCATGAAATTGGTTTTACTTATGGAATATACACTATTAATGAAAACTCTTTTATTGGAGAGATTTACAATCTTTTAGGGATTGAAAATGTTGCTAATTTAAAGGAGGATCCGTTTGGAAGTGGTTATCCTGAATTTTCTGAAGAGGAAATTATAAATTCAAATCCAAATTTGATTGTTGTAGGCCACTCTGACTATTTAAATAAAGATCTTTCAACAAGAGTTGGATGGGAACAAATTGCAGCCGTCCAAACAGAAAACGTTTTCTTTTTAGATGAAAACCTTGCAAACAACTGGGGAGCAAGTACGGTTGATTTGCTAAACACCCTGTCTGAAATTGGTCAATCTCAAGAAGATCCAGGCTTAATATACATAAATAAATACTCTGAAGAAATACAAAATCCTCCAGTGTTTGAAAATAATATACTTTATCTAGTACTGTTTATCTTGATAGGTTTATTTCTGTATTCAAGAAGAAACCAACAAAAAGAAACAGTTTAAGAATAAGGACAAAAATGAAGGGTTATTCTGAAGATTTATACATATTGGCTTTTGATCATAGAGGGACAATAACTAAGGGGCTTCTTGGAGTTGAAGGTAGAGAACCAACTCAAGACGAAGCAAATAAAGTCAGTGAACTGAAACAAATCATATTTGATGGTTTTCTCAAAGCTAATGAGTCAGGAATAACAGGAGGGGATCCAGCAATCCTGGTTGATGAAACATTTGGCCTAGAGGTTCAACAAAAAGCAAAAGAACTGAATATTAAATTTGCAGCTCCTGTTGAAAAATCAGGACAGAAAGTTTTTGATTTTGAATATGGTGATCAATTTAGAGAAAAAATCAACGAGATAGGTGCAGATTTTGTCAAAATCCTTGTTCGGTGGAACCCTGATGATGAGGAAGAAATTAGAGAAACTCAAGGAAACAGAATCAAAGAATTATCTGACTGGTTATCTGAAAATGACAAAAAATTTCTTTTAGAGTTTCTTGTACCAGCCACTGAAGAACAGCTTGCATCAGTAGATAACGACCAAGCACGCTATGATTCTGAGATTAGACCAAAACTAGCTGTCAAGGTAGTTGAAGAAATGAGAGAAAGAGGAGCAGACCCTGATATTTGGAAGATAGAGGGTCTTGACACATCTGAAGACTGTGAAAAAGTAGCACACGCAATAAGAACCGGTGACAGAGAAGACGTTATTGCAGTAGTTCTTGGCAGGGGTGCAAGTGATGAAAAAGTTAATGAGTGGCTAAGAGCCGGGTCTTCAGTTGAAGGATACAAGGGTTTTGCAATTGGAAGGTCTATATTTTGGGATGCGCTAAAAGGTTTTCACGAGGGAGAAAAATCTAGAGAAGAAGCGGTTGAAGAAATAGCTCAATCTTATCTTGGATTTCTTTCTGTATACCAAAACGGGGGTTAATAAAGTGTCAGCAGGCAAAGCTGTTATAGGGCAATCCGGTGGTCCCACTGCTGTTATTAACAGATCTTTAGTTGGTTTTATAAAAGAAGCACTAAATAGTAATTTTGATGAAATATTGGGGGCAAGACATGGCCTAGAGGGCATGTTGTCTGAAGACTTTGTAGACCTAGCCTCACTTTCTGAATCACAACTCTACGGAATAGGAAAAACCCCGGCTGCTGCACTCGGCTCAGTTAGGAAAAAACCAACAGAAGCTGATATTGAAAAACTTATTTCAATATTTGAAAAACAAAACATAAGAAATTTTTACTACATAGGTGGCAACGATTCAGCAGAAACAGCTCACTTAATTAAAGAAGGAGCAGACAGTGCAAATTATGATATGAAAGCTTTCCATATACCAAAAACAGTAGACAACGATTTACTAGAAACAGACCACTGTCCGGGATACGGTTCTGCCGCTAGATTTGTAGCTCACGGCTTTCAAGGAGATGATGCTGATACGAGAAGTTTGAAAGGTATAAAAATAAATGTATTAATGGGAAGACATGCTGGATGGCTTACTGCTGCAAGTACGCTGGGTAAGTCAACAGAGGAAGATGGACCACACTTAGTTTACGTTCCAGAGAAAGTATTTAATTTGGAAAGTTTTGTAAAAGAAGTTAAAGAAGTATATGAGTCATTAGGAAGATGTTTAGTAGCTGTTTCAGAGGGAGTTCATGATGAAAAGGGTAAATATTTTCTCCAGACTTATGCTGAGAATGCTGGCTCTGGTCTTGCCGGTAAAAAAGACAGTCACGGAAATATCCAGCTGTCAGGCTCAGGTGCCTTAGGAGATACTCTTGCAAACATTATTTCAGAAAACATTGAAGATGCAAGAGTAAGGGCAGACACTTTTGGGTATCTTCAAAGGTCTTTTTTGGCAGACATCTCAGAAGTTGATGCAGATGAAGCAGAAAGAGTAGGGCAACATGCAGTTGTTGCTTCAAAAACTCAAAACAGTGGGTCAATTATATTAAAAAGACAGCTTTCTGATAAATATCATTGTGAAGTGGGCCTTGTTGAGCTTGAAAAGGTTGCAAAAAACACGAAAGTTATGCCTAAAGACTTTCTTGATGAAAATAAGTCATATGTTACAAATGAATTTTTTGAATATGCAATGCCACTAACTGGAGGTATTGAGCCAAAAACTCAGATATTCGTTTAATAATGTCAAAAATAGAATTAAAAAGAACCGATTTTAAAATTTTCTGGGAAACAAGAGTTAGATATTACGAACTTGATCCTCAAGGAATAATGCATAATGCAAACTATCTTGCTTATTATGACCAAGCAGTTGTTGAATATTACAGAGCTCTAGATTTTGATTATGAAAAGGAACTAGAAGAAACAAATAAAGATTGGCACACAGTTCAAGCTATTGTTCAGTACAACAAGCCGCTATATTTTGATGATGAAATAGAAGTTGGTTTAAAAATAAAAGAGGTTGGAAATACAAGCATGACATGGATAATGGGCTTATTTATAAAGGAAACAGGGGAATTAGCCAATGCTTGTGAGGTCGTTCATGTTTACACAGACATGAAAACAGGAAAACCCACAACAATAACAGAAGACCTTAAGAAAAAGCTTGGAATAACATAAAAGCATGAAAAGAAGGAATTCTTTTCTATGGGTTGTTTTTCTTATATTTGTAAGTCTTTGTTCGAGTTCTGATGATAAAGGAGTAGCTTCTGTATCAAATGATACAACTACCACTTTGGTTATAGCGGAAGAGGATTATCCAGTTGTTTTAACTCAGTGTTTAAATGAAGAAATGGGATATAACATTCCAACTCCGTTTGATATACAAGATTTAAAAACAACAATTAGTCAATTAAGCAACAATAAGAATGAGGAAATGCAGTTGGCAGAAGATGTAAATTATTGTATTGGCAAGTACAATCTTTGGTCAGATTCATCTACTTTGAATCCAGTAGAGCTTGCAAAATTATATGACGAAAATCTTGAATTAGCTAGGTGTTTGAGAGAAAAGGGTGTAAACGTTCCAGACCCAGATCAACAAGAGCCTAAACTAGATTTAAGTGGATTAAAAAAATCAAAAAACGATATTATGCCACTTTTACAAGAGTGTGGATATGGTGAGTCACAAAATGAAAAATAAGTTCACAATATTATTCGTTTTTGTATTAATTTCTGCTTGTTCGACTTCAGATGACTCACAAGGCGTAGTTTCTACAAAAGACTTATCAACAGAAACAACGTTAACGACCATTGCGCAAGAGGTTGAAGAAGAAACTATATCATCTGAAGATGCACAGCTTTTATTAGCTAGGTGCCTGAGAGATAATGGATATGATGTTGAGGATCCAAAAAATAACGAAGGCCTAAGAAGTGTTTTAACTCCGATATTTCTTGCATCTGATGAAAAAGGTAGGACAGAGCTTTTTGAGAATATTCAAACTTGCGCAGAAGAAAACAATATTCCATTGGGGGACAATGCAGATTTTGAGAACCCAGAAGATGTTGCTAACAGATTAGATACAGAACTTGAGTTTGCACAATGTTTAAGAGGAAAAGGTATAGAAGTCGAAGACCCAACTGCAGAGAGACCTCTTAGACCTATTCTTGTTAGCCTTGTTCAATCAGGACAATATTTAGAAGACCAAATTAGGGAAGCTGCTGGAGAGTGCTTTGATGATCTTGGACTTGAACCACCACAACAAGGTGGGGGATAAAACTAGTTTTCTTTATAATTTTTCTATGTATAAAAAAGCATCATTAATACTTATTTTTTTTACAGCGTGCTCATTTTTTCAACAAGAAAAACAGTCTGTTGTCTCAGTTGCTGATACTGACAAAGGAAAAGAAGCAATTGCTCTAGGTGTTGAGTTAGTAGACGAACGAGAAGAAATTTCGGACGAGGACGCACCTTTAGTGCTTGTGCAGTGTGTTAATGAAGCTGGTTATAAGTTTAAAGAACCAAAAAACTTTTTAGACCTATACACAACGATAGCTTCGTATTTTGAAACAATAACAGAACAGGAGGCTGAAGAACTTTGGGACATAATTGAGGAATGTGCATTGAAATATAATTTATGGGGTGTAGCAGATGAAAATCAATTTGAAGACCCAGCCCAAGTTTCGAAAGAAATTGATAGGTCACTGTTTATGGCGAAGTGTTTTAGAGAAAGTGGGTATCCAAAAGTTCCAGATCCAGATTATTTCAATAGAGAAGTAAGATTAGATGCTTATATTGATGAAGATTGGGAGCTGAGAGAAGATGATCCATTAGTCCAGACATGGCAAGCATGTGAAGAAAAATTACCAGAAGAGTTAAAAGATGAGGAGTGGGATACATAAGAAACTAAATAAAATAATTTCTCAAAAAATACACATGTTTAATAAACTAATCTAATTGGAACAATAATGAAAAATATATTTAAATTAAAAAACTTCTACATTTTAATAGCTGTGGCGATATTGGCATATGGTGGCTATTATTTTGGGACTCAGAACACAGACACATCCTCAAGTAGTAAAACTTTAGAACTAACTACTGTTGCCATACAAAAAGGTGATTTAGAAAAAAAGGAAGAATACAACGGAACATTAAGACAGACCGACAGCAAGGTGCTTAATTCTCCAATGTCAGGAGTTGTCACCTTTGTTTCCAAAGAGGGAACAATTATTAATTTTGGAGAAGTTTTATTTGCTGTTGATAACAAACCTGTAATTTTAGTTGAAGGAGCGACACCCTTTTACAGAACTTTAGATTTGAACTCCGATGCTGGTCCTGATGTTTTACAACTTGAAGAAGCTCTTGTGTTTTTAGGCTATGCAGCAGAAGACTTTGTACCTGATCAAACTTTTGATGAAACTACTTCAAACATGCTTAATGCACTATATATTGACTATAAGATTGATACAAAATCTGAAATTACATCAGCAGAGCAGGTTGCTATTAATTTAAAAAAGACTGAAGTAGAAAATATTGAAGAGACAATTTCAGATGGTGGAACTACATTAGAGTCTTGCTTTATACAGAGATGAAACAAACCCTAAGACAAAAGAGAAAAAAGCAGATGGAACATTAGATGCTGCAATAGAAGACCTAGAGCAAACTATTGAAGAACAAAAAAGAATTAAAGCTTTAGAAAAAGGTAAAGAATCAGGAATAGATGCCACAGAAGCTTTAGCTATTGAGACAGCTCAAAAAGCATATGACGATACTCTAAAAAGCTATAACGAAGGAGTTGACCAAGCAGCTGAATTAGCAAAAGCAAAAGAAGAGCTTGAAGAGCTAGAACTTGCCTCGAAGTCAGAAACTTTTAGTCCAACAAATGCATATGCATCAAAAACACCGATAATTGTTGGCTCTTATATTAATGATGTTGGTTCTGCGGTCGTACTAAATTCACCACTGTACAATATTTCTTCTATTGGAATTGAAGTTGTCTTTCAGGTTGATGCTACCGACCAAGAAACAGTTTCAGTTGGTGACAGTGTTGAAATAGAACTTCCTACAGATGAAAGAGTTCCAACAGTCATTACCTTTATAGACCAGGTTGTAACACAAACTCAAGCAGGAGAATTTATAGAAGTTACTCTAGAAGTTCTTAACCCAGAAGAGATTGAAGCTTACGACCAAGCTCCAGTAAAAGTATTTGTTACAACAGAGATTTCTGAAAATGTTCTTTATGTTCCAGTCAATGCCCTTCTTGCTTTAGCAGAAGGAGGGTACGCTTTAGAAGTTTATGACGGAGCGCTTGATACCGGAACATTTGAAGGAGAATCTGGTGTAGATACTAGCTATGTTGCTGTTGAAATAGGAGTATTTACTGACGGATTTGTTGAAGTAAAAGGAAATATCTCAGAGGGTCAAATAGTAGTTGTACCAAGATGAAAACCAGTACAAAGACTGTAATCTCTATAAATAATATTTCAAAAGTATATGAAGGCCCTCCACCAGTAAGAGCTTTAGATGGTGTCTCACTTGAAATTAAAGAAGGAGATTTTGTCTCAATAGTTGGCCAGTCAGGTAGTGGAAAATCTACATTCTTAAATATGATTGGATTACTAGATAGCGTAACTGATGGCTCTATTGAAATTGAAGGAAAAGATGTCTCAGAACTATCAGACAATGAGCTCTCAAAGTTCAGAGGTGAAAAGATTGGATTTATATTTCAAAGTTTTTTTCTACTTCCAGGATTAACCGCTCAGGAAAATGTAGCTGAAGGTCTTTTATACCAAGGCATCTCAAGATTAGAGAGATTAGAAAAAGCAAAGGAAGTTTTAGAACAAGTTGGCCTTGGAGACAGGTTGACCCATTTGCCTAAAGAATTGTCTGGTGGTCAACAACAGAGAGTTGCGATTGCTCGTGCTCTTGTACAAGACCCGGCATTCGTACTAGCAGACGAACCAACAGGAAATTTAGATAAGGAATCTGGCATAAACATACTCAATATTTTGAAAGACTTAAACAATCAAGGTAAAACAGTAATAATGATCACTCACAATCAAGAACATGCAAGTATGTTTAAAAAAGTTATCGAACTAGTTGATGGAAAAATAGTAAATCAATGAAAAGAAATAGACTAAAGATAAAAGACCTATTTTTTGTAGCTTTATATGGAGTAAGAGCAAGAAAAGGTAGAGCAACACTTACCTCAATTGGGATTGGTATTGGAATCGCAGCAATTGTTGCAGTATCAGGAATTTCAGCTTCAGGCAGGGCAGATCTCCTTTCAACACTAGAGTCTCTTGGCACGAACTTAGTTAAAGCATCGCCACAAGCTGGTTTTTTTGGAACACAGGAAGAACTTCCAAAAGGAGTTTTGGGTATGGTTGAGAGAATTGGACCTGTTCAGGAAGTAACTTCTACAACTCAAACAGACCTTCTAGTAAGGAGAAGTAATTTTATTTCAGAATTTGAAGGTGGTGGTATTTCAACAATTGTTACAAGTGCTGAACTATTAGATGTTATAGGAGGTAATTTAATTGATGGTAGATTTATTCAGGATGGACTTTCTGATATTCCAGTAACAGTTTTGGGTAATGTGACTGCTCAAAGATTAGGAATTAATAATTTATCTACACCTACAAAGATACTGATAGAAAATGAATGGTTTGGTGTAGTTGGAATACTAGAAGAGCTAAAAATTCATCCAGACTTAGATAGATCTGTGTTTATTGGATATGGTGTAGCAAAAACACTTTTTGATATTGATGAAGAGCCAACAACTATTTATTTAAGAGCTAACCCAACATTTATCGAGGATGTAGTTGAAGTACTTGCTCCCTCAATGAATCCTGAAAACCCAGATCAAGTTGAGGTTACCCGTCCATCAGATGCACTCGAAGCACAACAGGCAGCTGAAGAGGCATTCACCAACTTGCTTTTAGGACTTGGATCAGTTGCGCTGCTTGTTGGTGGTGTCGCTATTGCAAATGTCATGGTCATGTCAGTTTTAGAGAGAAGAATGGAAATCGGAGTTAGGAGATCTATAGGTGCTACCAGGAGAGAAATTAGATACCAATTTTTATTAGAAAGTATTGTTTTGTCAGGCATAGGTGGTCTTGTTGGGGTTCTTCTCGGAACAGCTATCACTCTGGGTTATACTAATTACACAAATATTGTATTCTCAATACCTGTATGGCAAATATTTGGAGCAGTACTTTTAGCATTATTAATCGGAGCTATTTCTGGTGTATATCCAGCTATAAAAGCTTCAAAAATTCAACCAGCAGAGGCAGTTCAAAAGTAAAAATCTTAGCCTTTGTGGTTATATTTGCTGCATGCACTATTGGTGGCGAAGAATCTCAGGGAGTTGTAACTATTGAATCTACAACCGCCACAACAGTTGTAGATGAGGAAACAACTTTTGAAGAGGGAGTCCTTGAATTTGCTCAATGCATGCGAGAAGAAGGTATCAATTTTCCTGATCCAACATTTGATATTGATGGAAATCCTCAGTTCGATAATTTAGAAATTGAAAATGAAGAAGAATTTGAGAGAGCTTTTGAAAACTGTGAAGATATTTTAAGAAATGCTCTTCCAGAACAATTTGATTTAGATCCAGAAGTTGAAGCAGCTTTAGTGGATGCTTCTTTGGAATTTTCACAATGTATGAGAGATCAGGGTATTGATTTTCCTGACCCTAAACCTGGAGAATTTGGATTTTTTGCTTTTAGAGATGCTGATATAGACTTTGGTTCTGAAGCTGTACAAGAAGCTCAATTTCAGAAGTAATCAAACAACGAAATCTCAAAAAAGGAGATGTGGATGAAATTATTGATTCAGCTTTTAATGTTGGATTCCCAAAAATGGATGCTGTGGGGCTAAATCCATGGGTCGAAGGTTCTCTTATAGTTTGCCCAGGAGCAAGAATTGATAAATCTCAAACAAGGCATATTTGTAAATTTGTTGTTGCTGATGACGATTGGTCATGGGAATCTCAACACATGATTAGTGATGTTATAAGAAGAGATCAGTCATCCAAGCATTTTAAACAACATTCAATAACGTTAATTTCTCCATTTGAGGGCATGGTTTTACAGGTTATTTCTCAAAAGTCTCAACAGGGAAAACATTTAGTTGATGGTATTGAGTCATTTACATTTAAAAATGGAAAACTAGAAAAAACAATGACAAAATCATCAAGATCTAGAGACCACTAAAGATTCTTTTTTCAATATTATAATTTAATTAAATGGCAAAAATTATAATAATCGGAGGCGGTTTTGGAGGATTAAGCTTTCTTCAAAAAGCTCGAAAGAGTAAAAACGATTTCATATTAATCGATAAAACTAATCATCATTTATTTCAACCACTCTTGTACCAAGTCGCAACAGCAGTACTTTCACCAGCAGATATAACAGTACCTCTTAGGAATTTATTCAAAAATGATAAAAACGTAAAAACAATTCTCTCAGAAGTAAAAGAAATAAATAAAGAAAAGAAGGAGATCACTTTAGATAATGCCGAAGTTATTAGTTATGACAAATTAATAATTAGTGCGGGTTCGAGCTATTCATTTTTTGGAAAAAACGAATGGTCTAAATTTGCTAAAGGATTAAAAGTTATAAATGATGCATTAGACATAAGAGAAAAAATATTAAAAGCTTTTGAAAAAGCTGAAAATGAAAAAGATGAAGGAATAAGAAAAAAATATCTGAATTTTGTAATTGTTGGAGGAGGACCAACAGGAGTTGAATTAGCAGGTTCAATTGCTGAAATAGCTTATAAAAACATGACTAAAGAATTTAGAAATTTTAGCAGCACAGATGCCAATATATATTTACTTGAAGCAGGAGACAGAATACTCCCATCCTATAGCGAGAGTCTTGCTAAAAAGTCTTATAAATTCCTAAATGATTTAGGAGTAAAGGTAATGACAAAAGAGAGAGTAGAGAATATTGAAGAAATGAAGGTTACTACTAACAAGCAGGTTATTTATGCTGACAATATTATTTGGGCAGCAGGTAATGAGGCAAGCCCACTAATAAAATATCTAGACACAGAGACAGACAATGAAGGAAGAGCGGTAGTAAACCTAGATTGTTCTATAAAAGAAGACAACGAAGTCTATGTTATTGGTGATGCAGCAAACTTTAAAACAGAAAGTGGAGAATCATTACCAGGAATAGCTCCTGTCGCTATTCAACAAGGACGGTATGTTGCTCATAATATTAAAAAAAATATAGAAAAAGAAAAAAGAAAACCATTTAGATATTCAGATAAAGGCACGATGGCCACAATAGGAAGATTTAAAGCAATAGGAGTTGTAGGGAATTTTGAATTGGCAGGTTTTACAGCTTGGCTATTTTGGAGTTTAATTCACTTAGTGTATTTAATCGGTTACAGATCAAAGATACTTGTAGCTATAGAGTGGATTTTTGCTTACTTTTTTAACAAAAGAGGAACAAGGCTTATATACAGAGATGTAGATAAAAATTAAATTAATAAAAAAGCAATTCCTAAAAAGCCTGCAAAACCTACAATATCAGTAACTAAAGTCAAAAATATATTTGAAGCTAAGGCTGGATCAAATTTTAATTTTTTAAGGATTAAAGGAATAGAAGCTCCAAAGAGATTACCAATCAAAATATTTCCAAAAACAGCAATGCTTAGTGACAAAGCATAGGCAGAAAGACCAACAATATTTAAAATCGCAAAAGATACAATTCCTATAATTAAACCATTTATAGATCCGATTAAAGATTGTTTGCCAATAACTTCAGCTACTCTCGCATCTGATACATCATTTCTAGCCAAAGCTCTAATTACTATGGCTAATGATTGAGCGCCCGAGTTACCTCCAACTAAAGCAACTACTGGCATCAATGCTGCAAGTAAAGCATCTCTAGCTATAGCTTCCTCAAATTGTGAGATTAACACAGAGACAGTAAAAGCAAGAAGCAAATTAACAGCTATCCATGGAAGCCTTAGTTGAATTGATTTTTGTAGGGGTGTAAAAATTGTTTCTTCAGCTCCTGCACCAAAAGATTGAGAAAAGTCTTCTCCTATTTCAGATTCAATAATATCTAAAGCGCTGCTTACTGTTGTCTGTCCAATTAGTTTATTGTTTTTATCAACCACAGGAAGAGCAAGTAACTCATATTGCTTTATTAGTCTTGCTGCTTCTTCTTGGTCTAATGATGGATTAATAAAAATTGGATTTTGAATCATAACATTATCAATAGTTTCATCTTCATCTGCAAAAACTATTTCTCTAAATGAAACAACACCAGATAATCTATTTTCATCATCTACTGAGTAAACATATAATAAGTCTTCAACATTTTCGTGAAGAGACTTTAATTCGACAAGAGCTTCTTTTATTGTTAAACCAATTGAAATTTTTGCAACTTCTTCAGACATAAGCCTTCCAACTGAATCCTTTGGATAAGCAAGTCTGCGATTTATATCCAACTTAGTTGATTTATCTAATATATCGAGTAAATCTTCAGCTTCATCAACAGTGCTTCTTTCAAAAACATCGACAACATCTTCTGTGTCCATCTCTCTAAAGATTTTTTCAACAGTTGTTTCTTTAAGGTTTTCTACAATTTCAATAATCGCCCTGGGCCTAAGTGATTCAAATATTTTAATAGACACGTCAATGGTAAGGTCTTCTATTAAATGACTTGCATCACTAGGTTCAAACTCTTCTAAGGTGTCGGCAGAGTCAAAAGGGTCTGCTAACGCTATTTCATTCCAAATACTTAAATTTTTCTTTAGAAAGACAAGAGCATCTTCTGGACTTTTTCGTGCCAGCTCTCTTAGCTCCCCACCGTTTGTTGGCTCAATAATTTCTGAATTCATAGATACTTCGATATTACTTTAGTTAGAAAAGAATGAGGTTAAAAGGTTTCTAGGTTAGGTGTTTATTATGCCAATTAATTATTGCTTCAAACCTTTGCTTTCTATGAACAGGTTGTCCTGACCTTGAAAGTTCATGGCTCTCTGCAGGAAACCTCATCATAGCTGATTCAACCCCTCTTCTTTTAAGGTTAGAAAAAAGTTGTTCACCTTGTTCAATAGGGCATCGATAATCATTTTCTGAATGAATTATTAATGTTGGAGCAATTATATTATTTGCGTAAGTAATAGGACTTTTTTTCCTATATAGATTTATATTTTTATCGAATTCTTCTAATAAGTACATTTCCGGGAAAGTTATTCCAATATCTGAAGTTCCAACCATTGTTTCCCAATTTAAAAGGGCTCTTTCTACAACAGAAGACTTAAACATTTTTGGATAATGACTAATTACCCAAGCAGTCATAAAGCCACCATAAGATCCCCCCATAATTCCGTAATTTTTATTAGAGATTTTCATTTCTTTTACCATTTCTTTAAACGTAGTAACCACATCATGGGTATCATTTACTCCCCATTTGTTTCCACAAACATCTCTTAAAAATTTATGACCACGACCAGAAGACCCTCTAGGGTTGCAAGCAATTACATTGAACCCAGCTTCAGCGTAGGTTTGGAATTCATCAAAATAGGTAAACCCATATTGAGCTGCCGGACCTCCGTGTATGCTTAGTAACGTAGGATTATTTTTGCCTACAAAAATACCCCAAGCATCAATTTTTGACTTACCTGTGTCTATTCTTTTATAAACACATTCATGTGACTTAGTTTTTTTATGAAAGCTTGAGTTTGCTTTAGAGGGTGTGTTTTCCCAATCTTCTAATTTTTTATCTTTTAGTTCATATATTTCATCTTGTTTTGAAAAAGTATTCGCAATTACTGAAATTCTATTAGAACTTATTTCAAAATCAGAGATAGTCAATTGTTCATCAATTAATTTTTCAATATTTTTACCATTGCCCTTTCCAAGAAGTTGCTTCCCAGAATCTTCATACAAAATATACATAAATGAGTCTCTACATTTAACATTTGTTATTGGTCTATCAAGATCTTGATAAAGCGCAGTTGTTTTGCCTGTATCTTTTATTTGGTGAATACTTATATTCGTTGGCCATTCAAACCTTTTATTTAATCCAATTCCATGAAGCTCATTATTAAAAATAAATAATTTCCCCCACATTCCTTCGGTATGGATAGTTTCTAGTTTGCTGCCAGTTTTTTTTATAATTTTTTCATCAAGCATTGAACCTGATTCGTTGTAAGAGCTTGCTGTAAAATAAAGCGAATTCCCTTTTTCAGCAATTGATCCAATAGATATAAATCCTTCTTTGTCTCCATCAATAATTTTTGAACTCTTTTGATTTGAAACGCTTACTTTATAAATATGGTTTCTCTTGTTAAAAATTATTCCACGAGTATCAAATCTGTATGGTATATTTTCAAGATATAGGGGCTCCATCTCTTTATCATCTATACTTTTAAAAGACTTATCCCACTCTTTAGTAACTATGTAAATGTAATTATCTTTAGATGCCCAATAATAACTCTGAATGGTATCTTCTGTCTCAAATACAGTCGTTATTGAATTTCCATCTTGGAAACAGAGAGAAGATATAGTTATTTTCTTACTTTTTTTTGTTGATTTTATATAGGAAAGTATTTTTTTATTATTTGAGTATTGCGGCATAGAAAAGTTACTTGCCTTAGACCCTTTAAATTTTTTCCATGAATTTTTTGAATATCTCCAAAGCTCATTTTTATAGGTATTTTTATCAAAGTCCATCTTTGTGCTTTGTGCGACTATATTTTTATCATTAGATGTAATGTTTGATATTTTTCTATAATCTATTAAATTATTTGGTTTCAAAAAACCTCCTAAAAACTATAAAACAAGTCTATTTTGAAATCTTATCGTAAGCAAATGTGAAGATTATAGAAGTTAAGAACCCAATAAGAAAAGTATTTAAGTCGGCTAAACCGTAAAGATCAGTTGGAATAAAAATACCCCCAGGGTTGTTTGTTAAATCAATAAATATATATCTATAAATAAATACAGATAACAAAGAAAAAATAAAAGGAACTAAAAGAAAATGATCTTTAGATTTACTTTTTAATTTATAAAATGCAGGGAAAACCAAACATGTTGCAAGAAGATCTGCAACAAGAAAAACGGAAAATATATTTGTAACATATATTGCTGCAAATATTGCAAAATGAATAATTGCTAATGTTATGTACTGTGCTTCTTTTGCACCTTTCCCAATAAGATCTAAAGAAATTGTTGATGAGATAGCATTTTCTAAAGTATCTATACTTGAAGCAACCAATAGCGTACAAAGAGAGACTAATAATACTGAAGAGAATAAATTTAATTCAAGTTGGCCAATAAAACTAAGAGTCGGGCTCTCAAGACCCTTACCTGCTCCAACATCACCAGCTATGCCAATAAGTAAAATAGTTAAAAACGCACCGACTGCCGAAATGATAGATGCTTTTTTTATTGTCTTTTCATTTTTTGCAGAGAAAGTTCTTTGCCAGTAGCCTTGGGAAAATATTTCAGCAGCTGTAACAGCTAATATAACTGCAAGTGCAGATTTTAAACTGAATGTTTCAAAAGTTCCTAGTCCTCCTAATTTTGAGTAATTCACTATTTCAGAGAAAGAGTTCTGACTAAACCAAATACTAAATAAAACTATTAACAATAAAATTATTCCAATGCCTTGAAACTTATCAGTTATATAAGAGGCTTTAAAACCAGATTTTTTTAGATAAGCATAAGTAAAGACGCCTACAAGAATCATTATTCTTAAACCAGAAACTTCAGCAATTGACGGAAAAAGAAAGTTTATAGAAGCAAACTCTGCAACTAAAAAAGCACTCATATAAATTATTGCAACTAGTGAGACTACTATTTGAGCTGTTCTTCCATATCTGATATTAATGAACTGTGGTAAGGTTGCTCCGCCTGGTACTAAATTTGCAATTTTTGGACCTAGAAAATATAAAAGTAAAAAAGGTGTAGCAGCCGATATAGCATAACCAATAACGTCATAACCTAAACCCCACCAAGCAACTTCGGCAGGAGCTGTAAGAATCCATAAGCCCATTCCACTTGCATAAAAGCTTAAAGAAACCCCAAATACATTTTCTGTTTTATTCAATACAAAATATTCATCTGTAGAAGACTTAATTTTTGTAGTTCTAAAGTAGACCAGAAGTAGTATTAGCAAAATTATTGCATAAGCTATGACTGAATCCATCTACAATTCTCCCTTAAAATATTGGGATCAAAGAACTGTTTTCCCTTCGTTGGAATTATCCAACAGGTTCTTACGGTCGGTTTTTAACCCTCTCAGCCTTTGCTCCCGCTTTTTTATATTACTTATAATCATACTTCTTATTAGATAGTTTTCATAAATGTTAAGCTAGCAAAATGGTGAAAAGAGAAAATAAAAAACTGGAAAAACCATCAATTTTTACTACGGTTATTTGTTTGTTTGCAGCAGCTTTCATGTGGGGATCTAGCAATGTTATTGCAAGAAGTTTACTAATTGAAGGTGTCGGCGAAATATTTCTTGTAACAGCAAGAGTTACTATCATTGGATCTTTATTATTCACTTATTATCTTATTTTTAATAGAGAAAAATTTAATAAAAAACTATTAAAAGAGGCCTCATTAGCAAGCTTCGCATCTATATTTTTGGTTGGTTGGTCTTTTATTTTTTCACTTCAATATATTTCTTCTGGTTTAGTAACTTTAATGATTAGCTCAGCTCCAGTATTTACAGTTATGTGGTTAAAAATATTACTTAAAGAGGAAAAGGTTTCAATCTCTAAGTACATTGCTATAGGCACAGGTTTCTCTGGAATTGCTTATCTTTTTATATCAAGAGAAACTGGATTACTAGATCAAGGAAATATATTTTTAGGAGGGTCACTAGCATTTATAGGGGTCCAAGGAATAGCTTTTGCAACCGTATTAAACAGAAAATATGCTCCAAAGTATAAAGTTAGTAGCTGGTTAACATATCAATACCCTCTAGTTTTGATACTTTCTTGGGCTGCATTTTTTATTTCAGGTGTTGGAATAGAAAGCCTTGAACCTAGTCAGCAGTTAAGATTAGCAACACTAGTTGTATTCAACCTTGGAGCCTTTATGTCTTTCACCTGGTTAATTCAAAGAGTAAGCGCATTGTTAGTGGCAACAGTAGATTATTTAGTCCCAGTAGTTGGAGTTACAGCTGGTGTAATATTTCTCAACGAAGTTTTTAATATAAATATTGTTATCTCTGGAATATTTATATTTATATCATTAGTTATAAGCACACGAGAAGAATTTTCAAATTAATTAAATTGAATTTAACTCTTTTTTAACTTTTTTCAAATCCTGCCAAGTCAGCCATTTAGGTTTACCCTTATTTTTTGAAGGGTTTCTAAGCAAGTAAGAAGGATGGAATATAGGCATATATTTAATATTATCTTTCTCAATCCATTGACCTCTTATTTTTGATATTGGTTCATTAATTCCTAAAAATGATTGAACAGCAGTTGATCCAGCGAGAATAATAATTTTAGGCTTGAGTAAATTAACCTGTTCATTTAACCAGGGCATGCATGCTTCTGACTCAGCAGCGCTAGGTTTTCTATTATTAGGAGGCCTACATTTTACAATATTTGTTATGTAGCAATCTTCTAAAGGATCTATGTCAACTGATGAAAGAGCAGTATCAAGCATTTTTCCAGCTCTTCCAACGAATGGTAAACCAGTAATGTCTTCCTGTTCGCCAGGACCTTCACCTATTATTAGAACTTGAGCAGACTCATTTCCTTTTCCAACAACTACATTTTTTCTAGTTTTAGAAAGATTACAAGAAGTGCATTCAACACATTCAGAATTTAATTTTTTTTACTTTAAAGATATAGATAAAAATTCTTGAAATCAAAAAAAAATTAAATTTTTTTTCCCACTTTTTATACCTTTTTTCGATATTTTAAAACTATATTGCTTACACCAATTACAACAACGACTCCAAGTACAGCACTGAGAGCTGTTGAGAGAAAGTCGTTGTTCAGCCCTGATATGCCATAGTCGTCTAGTAATAAAACTATTCCACTACTTTCAGAGAATCCGAAATCACCAGCAACTGATTCTAGTCCATCAGGAGATGAAGAAGCATAAGGTGTAATTAGAGTTAGACAAAGTAGTAAAAATATAAATAGCCCATAAAAAGAAGATTTATTATTATTTTTATCTTTATTAGCTTTTATATAAATTAAGTCAGATCTGACTCTTAATAATAAAGAAACTATTAACGCGGTTATAACTCCTTCCCCTAAACCAATTAGAAGATGAGATGACACCATTGCAATCAACACACTACCTAGTGGGACAGAAACGGTTCCACCAAGTGCATACTCAAATACAAAAGCAATTGACGAAAACACAACAGATAAAATTCCTGCCACAATAGATCCTGAAATTATTGAAATATTAGCTTCTCCAAACAATTTCTTCCAAGAAGAAATTGTTAGCCATCCGATAAGAGAAGTAATAATTGCCATATTTAGAACATTTACCCCCAAAGCACTCAATCCACCGTCAGCAAACAGTAATGATTGGATAACAACAACAATTGAAATGCAAATAATTCCAAGATTAGGACCGAGTACAATAACAGCTAAAGCTCCTCCAAGTAAATGCCCACTGGTGCCAGCTGCTATTGGAAAGTTAATCATCTGTAGAACAAAGATTAAAGCAGACATCATACCGGTTAATGCTATTAATTTATCAGCTACCAAGCTTTTGGCGCTTCTAATATAAGCCCAAAGTGTAGCAAAACTAATGACTCCTGTTCCAATTGAAACGGGAGCATTTATAAAACCATCAGGTACATGCATAACTAGATTATAAAATAGTTAAGTCTTATTGCAAGTCCTTTGCAGAAAGCTCAACTTATTAAATTGAAATGTATTGCAAAAATTCCATGAATAGGAATCATCTCTTTATATTCTTCAAAACTATAAAGCATCTCAACACCTTCTTCAAGAGAAGAAACAATCCCTGAGAGCACTTCAAGGCCCTCATTTTTTAGAAGATCTTCAGGGTTTTTGTACTTTATCACCTTAAGAACTTCAACACTTAAGGCATCTTTTTCGACTATTTCAAGACCTACAAAAGGTGGTCCATTAATTATTTGAAATTTAATAATGTCATAAGGTTCTAATTTTGTATAGTCAATATTTTCATAACTATTATTAGTTCTTATTTCAACTTTTTTTCTACCTGAAATAATTGCTTCTAGTGGTTTCCTGTAAATCTCAAGAGGATATGTTGACATTTTTTGTTTGTTAAATTATTTTATTCTCTTTTAACCATTGGTGAATTTCACTCAGAACAAAAGGTCGAGTGTCCTGATTTAAAATTTCGTGTTTTGAATTTTCGACTTCAACAAATGTTACATTTTCTAATTCAGAAATATTTTTACAACCAGAAATAGGCACTATTGTATCTCCTTTTCCATGAAGAACAATGGTAGGTATATTTAAATTTTCTATATTTTCATCTACAAAATCTTGAACTTGAGTAATCGCATACCCTAATCTGAAGGTAAGACTTCGGAACACCAAAGGGTCTTTAAAATAATCTTCACCAACACTTTTATCTGTAGAGATGTTCTTTTTTGTTACTGGAGAAAAAGATCTAAAATTTGGTGCTATTTTTGATAATGGTCCAGAAAGGTTTCTAATAAATTTAGGATAATTATCTTCAAAAAGTGGAGCTGTAAGTATTAAGTAGTCAGGCTTTACTATTTCCTTTAATACTGCATTTGTAGCAACTAGACCACCGTAAGAATGACCAAAAAGTATTTTTTTCTCAGCACTCTGAATATTTTGAAAACCATTTATTACAGCGTTATCATTTTCTACCCAAGAATCTATATCGCCTTTCTTTTTTGCATCAGATCCATGTCCAGGTAAATCAATTAAATGAGATTTTATTCCTAACTTGTCGAACCAATCTGCATTTATTTTATGTCTTCCCTTATGTTCAAATAAACCGTGTAGTAACAAAACTTCAGTATTTCCCAATTTTTCTCTTTTCTCTATTAAATTAATAATAATGAATATTGATTATGTTAAAACTCCTTTTACAAATAACCCTTCAATGATCAGGCTTGAAGAAGCAGTTTATAATCAAAATCCTAATAAAAAATATTTGCAAGAAAAACAAAAACAGATTGACCTACTTGGCGAAGAATTGTTAGGGGAAACACAAATATCTAAAAAAGAAAATTTAATTGAAAAATTTATAAATTTTTGCAACCTTGACAAAGGGCTATCTTTAAATGACATAACAACAAAATTTGAAGAAGATTTTGCAATTATGTACAAAGGGAAAATGGAGGTAGTGTCAGTTTGCTTTCCAAGTGGTTGGATACCAAAAGAAAAGTTAGGGAAGAATTTATCAGATATTCATAAACCAGTTGCTGATAATGAACAATTATTAAAAGCAAGCGACAAGCTTACAGACTATATGACAAAACAAAGTATAAAAAGATGGGTTTGGACAATAACAACAAGCAATCAACTAAGCAATTTTCCAAATTACGAAAAACCTGAATTAACGTCTTTTGCAAATCTATTTTTTAGAGTTGAAACACAAACAACAGCTCCAGTTGATGGAGAGACAAGTTTATTTTTTATCAAGGTTGATGTTTTACCCTTAGCGCAAGTTTGGGACAAGAAGATATTAGATAGTATTAATTCAATGTCAGAAAATGTTTTAAAATATAAAGGACTTGAGCAAATTAAAGAATTATTGAATAAAGTATGAGTATGAAAAAAGTATACATAGCAGGTCCGCTATTTGATGATCACGAGAGAAGCTACTTAGAAGAGATAGCAGAAATATTAGAAAGCTACTCATATGAAACTTTCTTGCCTCATAGAGACGCAGGACTTGTTACTGGGGAATTTACTTTTGAAAAGAAATCTAAAGTGTTTGATGTAGATATGGAATATTTAGCTCCAGCAGATTTAGTTGTCGCTTTATTAACAGGAAGAGATGTTGACTCAGGAACAGCTGCAGAAATTGGTTATGCATATGGAGCAGGTAAAGAATTAGTAGGGATATCAGCTAGAACTATAAAACCAATTAACAATTTTGTTTGGGGGTTGTTTGAGTACGGAAAAAATATCGTAGAAGACTTAGAAGGATTAAAAGAATATTTAGATTTAAAGAAAGAAAAATGAAAAAAGCAAGCTTACTTTTCTCATTACTTTTATTTATATCTTGCTCTGATAGTTCTGAATCAAATAATGTTATAACTGAAGTCACAGAAAGCGAAAAACAATCAGAAGAACAAATCCAAGAAAATACCGAGACACAAGAAGAAAGTAATAAAAATAATAAACAATCAGTCGAGGAGAGTAATTCAAGAACTGTAAATGAAGAAACTATAACTCTAAATAACTTGCCTGATGTAAAAGAGTTTATAAACAACAAAAGCGATAGATTTATTGTTGATTTTGAAGACATAGTTGCTGCTCATCCTTATGTTGGATCAAGATCTCCAAAACCACATAATGATTTACAAGTCTATTTTTCAAATTCTGATCCAAGATGGGTAAATGCTACTAAACCATCTGACTACCCGCCTATCTATGCTGTTGCAGATGGAGTTATTCAGATGGCTCAGGGAAATTTTTCTTTATACAATGTAGTCGATCACTCCGATTCAGACCCACCATGGTGGCATTCTGCGTATTTATTTAAACTTCAGTTTGCACAAAATGATGGAAATATTGTTAGTTTTTTATACCAAATGGAAGGCTATGTTATCAAAGAAGATAGGAATTTTTTTGCTGATTACTTACTAGTAAAAGATGGACAATCGGTCAAAAAAGGAGACATTTTAGGATATATGTACGTTCCGACATTTGATGAAATGGTTGGATCCATGCAGGGCTCTAGCCATATTGCTTTTGCAATCATGGAGAAGATGGGACCTCAAGAAGAGCAAGAGAAAGTACCCTCAATGTTTACTTCTGAAATTATTGACGAATTCTCAAACCTTTCAAGAAACCCAACAGAAGGGTGGGAAAGCACGAGCTATGGAAACGATTGGTCAAGAGGGCGAGGATTACCTAATTTAATCGGCTGGATGATAGGGCCAGAAGAACATATGTTTGGAGGAGAGTATTTAGATGCTGTTTATTATGGAGATGAAAGAGATGCAAGCCTAGATTCAGATAAGGTAATCGATTCAACGAAACTAGGTTTTCAAACCGATACCTATATATTTAATTCACATGGAAAAGGTGACGCAGAACTTGATATGACATTTTCTAGAAACGAAAAAGTAGACTTTGTTGTTGTAACAAATGGCTCACCTGTGACAATGAAATTTATTTTTAAACAAGACAACGGAGAAGAAAGAGAATCGCAATTTATGAATAAAAGGAAAGGACAAGGTCATCAATTTCAGTATTATCAAAGCTTTGGTTTCAATAAAAATACAACTTTAATCATTGAGGACCCTGAAGAATGGGGTTGGTCAGTAGCTTTCGTACCTGAGGGTACTCCTGCTTTAATCCCAGGAGAGTCTAGAGACATCCAACCTTACTGTCCTCCAGGATGCCCTCCATCACCAAATCCTTATAAACTTCAACAAGGAAATAAATAAATTAGCAACTAGTTTCTATTTTTTAAAATAATAAACACAATTAAAAATGTGAACCCAGTTGTTAGAGTGTTTGTTGCAACTAGTGGAACATCTTTACTATAAATTCCGTAGATAAACCAAAAAAGCGAGCCAAAAAATAGAAAAACGTAAGTCATTAGAGAAAGTCCATGAGTATTTTTTGTTCTTACTGTTTTAATAGCTTGAGGTAAAAAAGATATAGCTGTACATATTGCTGCTAAATACCCGAATATAGAGAGGTCCATAACAATACTCATAATAAACTACCTCTCATAGGTTCTGGATTGATCTGTAAATTCCTTTATTAATTCTTTTTCAGTATTTAAGAAAACTTCAAGTTGGAGTAATTGTGTATCTATAAGTTCTAGCATTACATAACCTACTACATTTCCTAAGCCAATACTTAAAGTATCACCCTCCTCATGAGGTTGTCTAAACCAATCTTTTCCTGGATTATTTTCTACGAACATTCTAAAAGTAACTAATTCGTAGATTTGTTTGCCTGAACCTACTTTTACCTCAAGAGGAATAGGATCTCCTTGGATGATAAAAGTATTTTCATACACTTCAAGAAAACCTATACCTATTTGCCAATAATTAGGGTCAATATCGTTTAATGATAAAGAGAAGTGTCCCTCAAAATATTTGTTTTTATTAACTCCTTCATAGAAATTTGTTCCAACTTCAAACCAATTTCCTGATAGAGTTCCATCTACATCATAATCAATCCGACCAGCTCGAGGTTCAGATTTTCTTGCCATTTTACTGAGTAATTGATTTCTTATATTTTCTGGGAAATATGGAAATGGATCATGAGTATATATTTTCCACGGTTCGATACTTTCATAAGCTTCTGGATTTATAAAATATAAAGGTTCATCATAGTTATAAACCCCGAAATCAAGACTTTGATTCCCAACATATCCTATTAATTCTCCTGCTTTAACATAGGCTCCTAAAAAATCGCCATTTTCATTTCTATTTTCTTCCCACTTCTTTTCTAGTTCGGGGCTTAATTTTGTTAATAAGTCAAAATAACTCCCAAAAGTGCATGTGTGAACCATATCTAATCTGAAATCAGGCTCTTGTGCTTGATTGGACTCAACAGAGACTTCCCTTGTTTCTATATTAAAAATAAAAGCATCTTGGATTGCCCGTACTTCATAAGTATATCTCCCCACAGGTAAGGAATAAAAATACATATGGTCAATTGGGGTTATATGACCTCCAACTATTTGTCCATAAGGTAAAAGTACATTTATCTCTTCAATTTTCATAGGCGAATTAGCAAACATAACAGGACCAGCTCCTTCACATTTTCCTTCCCATCTAGATCTCCATTGTTCGTCTCTCCCTTTTTTTTCTAATTCAAAAGTCTCATCTCCTGAGCTGTCAAGACAGTTATAAATTAGCTCAGTTTCATTTTCTCCAGGAATATAACCTCCTAAAACAGATTCGACACCATTTGGCCATCTATCGTTTATACATTTTTTTGCCTCTTCAGAAGCATTTTTTAAAACCGAGATTATTTCACTATCAGATTCAGTTTCTTGAAGTTCTTGTTTTTCCACTTCAGTTGTAGTTGTGATTTCTTTCTCTGTAGTCACCGGAGTGTTTGTAGACTCACTATCACCCCCACAAACAATAAAAATGAAAACAAATACCAGTAATCTCTTCATAGTTTTAAATTTTAGTATGATCCCAGGAAATAAATTTAGATGGCTTGACAATAACAACAGATCTTTTAGGAGCTTGAAGCTTCATACCCTCTATATACTGAGCGCCCTTTTCATCTTTAATATACTTCTGCCCAACCATTTCCATGTATCTGATTACCTCTTCTAGGCTATCGTTCCCATTTATAATTTCTGCATTTCCATAAACGATAATTCCTTGTAAATCGGAGTATTGACTACCAGCTTCTGTTAAAAGTGTAATTCTTGAATCTCTTTTTAAATTGATAATTTTTTGTGATTTTGTATAAGTATGAAAAATAAAGTTATTTCCATCATATACATACCACATAGTCGTTAAATGGGGACTCCCGTCCTTATTGATAGTTCCTATTTGTAAGGATATTTGTTTCTCAAGAAATTGAAGACGTTCCTCTTGAGACATTTTTATTTTTTCTCTTAAACTACTCACAGAATCTTATCCTATCAGGAATAAATACTGTTAGATATGAAGAAAGGTTAAATTAATTGCTTATAAAAGTAGACAAAACAAGATAAGCATGCATTACGAATGCAAAAAATAAAAAAGTCCAAAAAAATATTTTATCTACTTTTGTCATTACAAACATCTAGCTTTTATTTGCGTTATCGTAAGCTTGCCCGTAAAGAATAAGGGTTGGAGCCCATAAGCCTATATAAATTGCTAAATGAGGTTCATTCATAAAAGCAAATATATAAACAGACACCAATACGGAGACAATACTTGCATAAAGACTAATTCTCGTCATTATTTCCTTTCCTTAACAGTTATACACTAGGGTATTTCTTCAATAATAAGAAATTCTTAGTATTTTTTTTGTCTAATACAGGATGATATATAAAATTTTACGTATGTCTGAGTTACTAAAAACTTTATTATCGAATCCTTATTTCCTTATACTCTTATTTCCTGTCTCAACCCTGACTTTTTTTGTAGTAGGGTTAATTTTGATGGATCTTAAATACCTAAAGAAACCTGACAGAAATTAATTTTTTAGTTTAAACAGGCAGCTATCGCTAGTCGCCTGTTTAAACGAGCTATACCGGGGGGGTATAACTTAGGAATTTATCTTTTCTCCTGACTTAATTCTTGCTAAGCCAAGTACCAAAATTCCGAGACCTACTTTGTTAATAATGTCAGCAACGTTATACAACAGTTCTCTCAAAGCTCCTAAATCGGATCCTAAAACTGGTGAAATATAACCTAATGGATAAATTATCCAACCCACAAAAATTAAGTTCTTAATTTTGTTGAATTGAACTAATTCATCTCCTGACATTCCTTCGCCTTCATTTTGCAACTGGACCATTAGATAAGCATATGCAGCCATTGCTAAGACAAAGCCGATCCAATAGTTGGTTGATGATGCCTCTGAAATTTCTCCAAAGTATCCTGCTCCAATCATTACAAGTGAGGCTAATCCCCAATCTCTAAATTTCTTTGTTGCAACTGCCCCCACTGAAGTAATTGCAATAATTTCGACAAACATTAACGGTACAGTTAATACCCAGTCAACATATCTTAATCCTGTATCAAACTCACCTGGATTAAGTGCATATGATGCAGTCATTTTGTTGTAGTGGTAGTAGGCTATACCTGTTACAAGAGCAGATATGTAAACACCTCTTCTGTATTTAGCATCAACTTCTCTTGAGGCCATTAATAGATAAACAGTAGCTGCGAGCATTCCCACAGTACCTACCATAAAAAGCCTATATGTTAGCTCTTCCATTTTTTTTACCCCTTTTCACATTGGTACATACTTTGTGAAATAATTCACAATGTATAGTACAAATATAATATGTTTGTGAAATTATTCACAAAGTTTTTAGATTTTTTTATAATGGTTGTATAGATGGTAAAAGTAAATAAAAACAGGATAAATGTATTAAATCAGACAGAACCAGATATTGAATCTGGAGAGTATGTTTTATATTGGGTGCTTATGTATCGAAGAACGAGATACAACCATGCTTTACAAAGAGCAATTGAATGGGCAAATGAATTAGGAAAACCATTACTTGTATTTGAACCACTACAACTTGAATATGAGTGGGCTAGTGATAGATTTCAACAATTCATAATTGAAAGCATGAAAGATAGTTACGAGGCATTTAGTAAATCAAAAGCAGGATATTTTCCATTTGTAGAAACTATTGAAGGTGAACTAAATGGCCTACTTGAAAGTCTTGTATCAAAGGCTTCTGTAGTTATTTCTGACGATTATCCGGCATATTTTATTCCTCAAATGGCAGCCAAAGGAGAAGGAATTGTTAAATGTAAATATGAAATAGTTGACTCCAATGGCTTAATGCCTATTCGATCAGCAGAAAAAGAATTTGTGCGGGCACATGACTTTAGGAGGAATATGCACAAGAACATAGTAGGACATTTAGAATCCCCTCCTGAAGAAAATCCATTATCAAAACTCAAAATGAGCTTTAATGAAGACGTAATAAAAGCGACTTTAAAAAAATGGGAACCAACAAATTTTACCAATATAAACATTCCAGAACTTGTCAGTGAGTTGCCCGTAGATAAAAGTGTCAAGGCATCAAATATTACTGGAGGCTATAAAGCTGCTAAAGAAAGGATGGATAATTTTCTTGAAACTAGTTTTAATGATTACTCAGAAAGAAGAAGCCACCCTTCAGAAGATGTAGGTAGTGGGCTGTCCCCATATTTTCATTTTGGAAACCTTTCTTCTTATGAAGTATTTAAAAAGATTGTAGAAATGGAGGACTGGAGTAAAGACAAAACAAATGAAAAAAAAGTTGGAAACAGAAGAGAGTGGTGGGGTATGTCTGAGAATGCAGAAGGGTTCTTAGACCAATTAATCACTTGGAGAGAAGTAGGTTTTCACACATGTGTTTACAAATCAAATTATGATCAGTACGAGTCTTTACCGGAATGGGCATTAGAGACATTAGAAGAACATTCGAAAGACGAAAGAGAGCATATCTATAGTTTTGAAGAACTAGAAAATTCAAAAACGCACGATGAAATTTGGAACGCCGCCCAAAAGCAACTTAAAGAAGAAGGCATAATTCAAAATTATTTACGCATGTTATGGGGTAAAAAAATCTTAGAATGGACTGAACATCCGAAAACAGCATTAAATTATATGATTCAACTAAATAATAAATATGCTTTAGATGGGAGAGATCCTAATTCTTATTCAGGAATATTTTGGACTTTAGGTAGATATGACAGAGCTTGGGGCCCAGAAAGACCTATTTTTGGAAAGATAAGATACATGACATCTGACTCAACAGCTAAAAAATTTAATTTATCA